>MDSV01040943.1_pt1 | contig 10424 bp, 10 predicted proteins | sample 810851 | NCBI WGS metagenome assembly MDSV01 (sample SAMN05326640, study PRJNA326480) | marine metagenome | isolation source: seawater | place: Atlantic Ocean: North East | collected 2012
GGATGAAAGTAAATTTGCGTATTTAATTTTTGGCCTAAACCTGCCAGACATCTGAGGGGGATTTAACTTTGATGCTTCTTCTACGAAGTCATTCAACTTTGAAGTATCGATTTTTTTAACGCTTTTTTTTATGAGCTTTATAAGCTCTTTGAACGCCTTAGCAGTGCCTTTATTTTGCTTTGCGGAAATATAGTGGATGGATATGCCGGATATGAAAGCTAATTTTTTATTAATGGATCTTGTTAAATTTGACTTATCATATTGAGACAGTTTATCCGATTTGTTGATTCCTAAAATCATAGGTTTTCCTGAAGAAACGATTAAAGAAATAAGATGTAAATCTTGGTCAGTAATGTTTTCTTTTCCATCAACTAGGAAAAGAACTCCAGAAGAAGATCTCATACTCGAAATAGCCTTAGAAACTGAAAAACTTTCTATTGCTTGGTTGATTTTTGATTTTTTTCTTAAACCCGCTGTATCGAAAAGTTCTATCTTTTCATTTTTAAAAATAATTGATTTAGAAACGGCGTCTCTTGTTGTTCCTGCCTTGGATGAAACAATAGAACGATTTTCTCTAATTAAAGAATTAAAAAAGGTAGATTTCCCAGCATTCGGTTTTCCTAGAATACTCACCTTAATATTTTGACTATCAATTTCTTCTTCAAGGTTTGACCTTGTTCCAATGTAAAATTGATTCAAGACTTCCTCTTTGAGATTTTTTATACCTAAACCATTTTTAGCGGATACTTTTAAGAAACTTTGAACTCCAAGTTGATAAAAGTCATTTATATTTTTTTTTGAAGACTTTAGTTCAGATTTATTGAGGACAAGAATATATTTTTTCCCAGACTTTCTAAGAATTTCGTGAATCTTGTAATCATCTTGACTTAAACCGTACTCTGCATCTACTAGAAAAATAAACCCATCCGCCTCTTCAATGGCTTTATTGATCTCTTGAAGTATCAGAATATTAATTTCTTCTTTTTCATCTGAAATTCCTCCTGTATCAATGATTGAGAAATTTTGATTTTTTATTGAAAAATTTCCGTAAAGCCTATCTCTAGTCAATCCTGAAAAGTTAGCAATGATTGCCTTATCTTCTCCAATTAATTTATTAAACAAAGAAGATTTGCCGACATTAGGTCTTCCTATTATTGCTACTATGGGTCCCATGTGAGGGACAATATCATTGCAAAGTAAAGAGTGAAAGTTTTCCTTTAGAGTCCAAAGTTAAGACATTTTCATCTTTCGCAGAAATAGAAATAATTTTTGATCTAGAGACTCTTTTTCTTGCTACTTGCTGACCCTGAGAAATATCTAAAGCATGGAGAAACCCCTGAAAATCTCCATAAATAACTAAAGATTTTAGGTTGCTAGGAGATGTAAGCTCTCTCAAGAAAAAATCTTTATTGAACCATTCTAGGTTTCCAGAATTTTGAGAATACGCAAGCACTTGATCTTTTTCATCAATTAAAATTATTTTTCCTCTAGAGGAAAGTAAATCATTTGCCGTAGATGTCTTTTCTTTCCATATAAATCTTCCCGTTCTAGTGTCCAATGCTGCAACATCTCCTTGAAAAGTTGCAACAAATGCTATGCCGCCTGAAAAAACAAAATTTCCATCTATATCTATAATCCTTCCAATTTCAGATGTTTCTCTAGATGTTGTTATGGGTATCTCCCACTGAGTGACTCCCGATCTAGGTTCTATTTTTGCCAAATTACCATTTGCAAAACCAACGTATAAGAAACCTTGATAAAAAGATGGCTCAGAAGTTCCTCTCAAGGTTAAGTTTGGAATAACGCTTCTGTAATCCCATCTGAACTCTCCTGTATTTAGATCAACTGCCGTTATTCTGCCATCAATATTTTGTATTGCCACAATATCTCCATTTGTAGCTGGTGGAGATAAAACTTCTCCTGAGGTCGAATATTGCCAAATGGTTTCTCCAGAATCTTTTGAAACACAAAGTACGTCTCCGTTTGAGGTGCTTAGCAACAACTTGTTAAAGCCCAGAGTAATTCCAGTAGAAATATCAACATCTAGTTTCTTACTCCAAATTCTTTTTCCATTATTAGAAAATGCTTTTATTTCGCCTTCAGAATCAAAAATAAAAATACTATCTTGATCGGAGGCAATATTTATTTTCCCCAAAGGTAACGACTTAAATGCATTTACTGACCATTTTCTTTCAAAAGAAAACTTCTCGTTAATTTGTTTATTTAATTCATTAGGTTTTTCTAAATCTTTTGTTCCTGTCTCGCAAGCAATAAGAAATATAAAAAGGAGTAAATATAGTAATTTGTTAAATTTCATCATTCTGTCAAATTAGAAATTTTTAAATTAATCAAGTTATTTTGAGTATCGTTTTCAGATCTTTGCAAGGCATCCATATATTTTTGCTTTGCTTCATCAATTTTTTTTTCTATCGCCAAGATATCCCCTTGAAGAATAAGTTTGTTTATTTGATAGGTTGTAAAAGTATTCTTGAAAATATTTTTAGCCCTTTCAAAATCCTCTAAATGAATAAAAATATTTACCATTCTTAAATCAATTATTTCTCTTAAAAAATTAAAGTCATCCCCTTTCTTGCTTAAAATTTCTCTAGCATTTGAAAGCTCAGTTAATGCTGTTTGCAAATCGCTATTTTCTACTGACTGCGCTGCATAAATTGACTTAAGCATTACCAAATAAATTGAAGCATCATCTAATTGAGAAATCTCATCTAAAATATTTTTATATTCCTGTTCACTAAAGTCGGAAGAAGAATAGGAGTCATAAAAATTTAAAAATAAATCTCCTGCGTCTTGATCTTTTTTTTGAGATACAAAATAAAAGTAAAGATAAGTCCCGTAGACAAGAGCTATGATAAAGAAAAATATAATTAACTTAATATAATTATTAAGAATCCAAACATAGATTTTATTTAAAAAACTCATTTTGTCTTTTTCAAATTTTCCAATAAGGAATCAAAATTATTGATTTTCATTTCTTGATTAATTGAAAGTTTTTTTAAGGTATAAGAATTATTTTTAATCTCTTCTTGTCCAATTATAACCATGAAATCAGTATTTTTTTTGTTTGCTTTTTTTAAGAGGGTTTTTAAATTTTTTTCTTTCCCAGAAAACTGGATTGAAAAGTTTTTTAATTTCTTTCTTAGAGACGAAGCTAGTTTCATTCCGTCTAGGAAAAAAGAGTCTTCAAGAGATACTATCAATAAAGATTTTGTATCTTCTACCTTTGAATCTTCAATTAACAAACATAGTCTTTCAAGGCCTATCGATAAGCCAATAGCATTGGTTTCTCTTCCGCCAATAATTTTAGATAAAGAATCATATCTTCCTCCTCCACAAATAGTATCTTGAGAACCAATTAAATTTGATTTCCATTCGAAGACCAAGTCATTGTAATAATCCAATCCTCTAACCAAAAGGGGATTTTCTTTGTATTGAATTTCCAGACCCTCTAGACAGTTTTTTATTAAAGAAAATTTTTCTTGAGATTCCTTTGAAATTGATTGATCTATCATAGGAGCTTCTTTGATAAGATTTTGTAGATCTTGATTTTTTGAATCTAAAATTCTCAAGGGGTTTTTTTCTAATCTTTTTAAGCTGTCCTCGTCTAGATCTTTTTTATATTTTGAAAAATAATCTTTTAATTTTCTAGAGTATTCTTGTTGATCTTTTTGAGAGCCAATAGAATTAATTTCTAAAGTCATTTCTTTTTTTACAGAAAGTTCCTCAAAAAGAAAATTTGAAATCTCTAGCATTTCTAGATCAATAGCATAGTCATTAAACCCATATGCCTCCAAACTTAGTTGTTGAAATTGTCGAGATCGTCCTTTTTGAGGACGTTCGTATCGGAACATTGGGCCTTTATAAGATAGTTTTTGTTGGCCAGCATCTAGTAATCCACTTTCTATAGCCATGCGCATACATCCAGCTGTACCTTCTGGTCTAAGCGTCATCGATTTTCCGCTTTTGCTTTCAAAAGTAAACATTTCTTTGTTGACTATATCTGATTGATCTCCAACGGATCTCTTAAATAAATCTGTACTTTCTATGATTGGGAATCTCACCTCTTGATAACCAAAACTTTTGGATAATTCATTAAAGCTGTTTTCCACAAAATTAATTTTGCTAGTTTCAACAGGGTCTGTGTCTTGCATTCCTCGCAACTTTGAAATCTTTTTCATAATGGTTAGACCTCTTTAATGGAAAGCTTACTTTTGGATTGTTTAATTTTTTTTGCTTTCTTTCTTATTAGTTTTTCAAGAGAATCAACTAGATCTTTGTTTGAGAGTTTATGATCTGCTTTTCCATCTATGTACACAAGATTATTTGGAGAAGCTCCTGTTAAGCCAACATCTGCAGCTTTAGATTCTCCAGGTCCATTTACATAACAACCAATAACCGCAACATCTATAGTTTCGGTAACATCTTCAAGTCTAGATTCAAGTTCATTCATTGTTTTTATGACATCAAAATTTTGTCTTGCACAACTTGGACAGGCAATAAAATTGATGCCCTTCTTTCTTAATTTAAGAGATCTTAAAATATCAAAACCTACTTTAATTTCTTCGCACGGATCAGAAGCTAAAGATACTCTTATAGTATCGCCTATGCCTTCTGAGAGCAGTTGTCCAATTGCTATTGACGATTTAATAGTTCCACTCCTTTTTCCGCCAGCTTCCGTCAGACCTAAATGTAGGGGTTGGTCAATCAAGGAGCTAATTTTTCTGTAACTTTCTGTCATCATAAAGATATCAGAGGCTTTGATACTAAGTTTAAAATTTTCAAAATTTTGCTTCTTTAAGATATTTACATGATTCATAGCCGATTCTACTAATGCATCAGAATTTGGTTCTCCATATTTTTTCTGTAGTTTTTTTTCAAGAGAGCCTGCATTTACTCCAATCCTAATCGGAATATCATGATGCGATGCGCAGGCAATTACTTCTTTTACTTTTTTTTCGTTTCCGATATTTCCGGGATTTATCCTCAAACAATCCGCTCCTTGTTCTGCTACCTGAATAGCAATCTTGTAATCAAAGTGAATATCAGCAATTAATGGAACTTTTGCTTGGTCTTTAATTTTTTTAAAGGCTTTTGCAGAATCTTTGTCTGGCACAGAAACTCTTATTAAATCTGCTCCAACTGTTTCTAATGCTTTAATTTGTTCTACAGTTTTTTTTACGTCAGTTGTCAAAGTATTGGTCATGCTTTGAACTGTTATCTCTGAGTCTCCTCCAACAGGAACATTTCCAACCTGAATCAGTCTGCTTTTCCTTCGCTTAATCTCTAATTGATTCAACTTTATTTGCCTCGTTTACCCAAAAATGAGCATAGTTACTTGCTCCTTTAATTGCTCTAGAAAAACTTATCTTTTGATCATCGATATATAAATTGGTCGCAGGAGCATAGCCTATTTTAAACCTCAGTGGAGATATTCCTGATAGCTCATAACTTCCAGTTTGCATCAATTCATATAGAAGCCTTTCATTTTTATCAAAAACCACTACCCAACTTTCACCTTCAATAATAATTTCAATCTTTTTGATTAAATCTTTTGGATTCAAATCATCTATGATTTCGTCATTTAAAAATAAGTCATTTTTAATTGGGTTCTCATTTACAAATTCTTCCTCAGAAGAGCTTAATGATAAGTCTTGATTTTCAATTTCTAATGATTTTAATTGTTTTTCTTTTTCTTTATTATCTGACAGATCTATTTCTTCATCACCGGTAATAGCAAACATTAAGACCAATAAAATAATAGAAACAAATAAAATACCTCCATATTTGAGGTAAGGGTTTCTGATGCCGGGAAAATTTAAATTATCTAAAAGGTTCTGAAAATTAAACTTTGTTCCTTCAGAAAGTTCATCTTCAGATGATATTTCTGGTGGAGATATAAATTCTTCATAATCCCTAAGAGCTTCACTTGGATCAATTCCTAAAAATTTAAAAAGTCGCTCTATTTGAGATTTTGCAAAAATTTCAGCTGGAAGTTTTTTAAAATCAGCCTTTTCGATTGCCTCGATGAATTTTGCGGGAATTTTTGTTTTATCTGATATTTCTTTTATCGAAAATTCAGATTCAAGAATTTTAGTCTTTAGCTGTTCGTTCCAGCTTTCCATAACCTTAAACTAAAGCAAAGCAGACATTATTTCAATTTCTCTATCTGCAGATTCTGGTGAGTCAGAACCATGTACCGCATTTTTAGAAATTGACTCAGCAAATTTCTTTCTAATAGTGCCCTCTTCAGCTTCTTCCGGATTGGTTGCACCCATTAAATTTCTGTAGCTTGTTATGCATGAATCACCCTCAAGAATTTGGACCACTGCAGGACCTGAAGTTATAAAATTCACAAGTTCAATGAAGAAAGGTTTTTCCGAATGCTCTGCATAGAATTGCTTTGCAATTTCAGAAGAAATATTAGTTTTTTTACTTTTTAAGATAGACAATCCTTTTGATTTGATCATTTCATTTATTTGATCTACAAAATTATTTTCTACCGCATCTGGTTTAATTATGCATAAGGTTTTTTCTGACATTAATCCTTCTCCTCTATCCAGATAGCCTGAATAGCTTCTAAAATTCTTTCGTTACAGTTATCTTTCTTTCCTGCAAACCCTTCAAGAGACGTTACCATATTCATAAGGTCTAAAAAAAGCAACTTTTCAGGCTCTTCATTTGGATATTTTTCACATAGACTATCTACGATGTCATAGGTATCTGACCAATCCATTGTAATTAGTTATTAGATAGATCTTTTACAAGCTCGTTGTCGAAATTAAAACTTTCACCGCAACCGCATTCAGCTGAGACGTTTGGATTCAAAAAAACTAGTTCTTGATTTAAGTTTTTTTTAACGAAATCAAGTTTAGTACCTTTAAGGAAGACAAAACTTTTATCGTGAATAAATAAATTTACTCCATTTACTAGGCCGGCGAAATCGTTTTCATCTTTATGATTAATTAAGTCAAGTTGATACGCAAAGCCTGAGCATCCTGAGTCTTTTAAGGATATACGAACGCCAAAAGAATTATTTGCTTTAATCATTTCAGTTAAATGACTAGCTGCGGTATTAGAAATATCAAAATCTTTTGAAGATACTACTTTTGTTGAGGTCTTAGCAGGTTTTGGATGATTTTCTGAAACCATATTTATTGTGTATTTAGGAATTTGTATTTCCAAATCTGTATCTTCTACTATTGTTTGACAACTTAATCTTGATCTTGGCTCCAAACCCCAGGCTTTATCTAGTAAATCTTCCTCATCATCTGAAGAATCATTTAATGAGTTAAAACCCCCTGTGAAGATAACATGGCATGTAGTGCAAGCGCATGAGAGTTCGCAGGCATGTTCTAATTCAATGTCTTGGTTAAGAAGATTTTCACAAACAGAAATTCCAGATTCTGCTTCAAATTCTGCGCCATGAGGACATATTTCAGCATGAGGCAATACTTTTATTTTCGGCATTAGTCATTATTTCTTCTATTTTTGAAGTCATCTATCGCCCTATGGATAGCTTCTTCAGCTAGAACACTACAGTGAATTTTTATAGCTGGTAACTCAAGAATATCGACGATTTCTTGATTTGATATATTTTGAGCCTCTTCCAGAGTTTTGCCTTTGAGCATATCAATAAGCTCTCCGCTTGAAGCAATTGCTGAACCGCAGCCATAAGTCTTGAACTTTGCATCTACAATCTTATTGGTACCATCAATGTTTTCACATTTAATCTGAAGCTTCATAACATCTCCACAAGCAGGAGCACCTACAATGCCTGTGCCAACTCTATGAAAATCTTTGTCTCCAGGCTTCCATCTGCCTACACTTGCTTGTTTAGGATTTTTAAGTGTTTGTTCAAATTTATCTACCACTTTCTGTGAATAAGCCATCAGTTCCTCGCAATTAAAATTATCAATTTATGCCCACTCTATTTTATCTAAATCTACACCATCTTGGTACATTTCCCATAACGGTGAGATTTCTCTGAGTTTGTTAACAGAATCTTTTACAAGCTCTACTGTTTCTTTTACCTCTTGTTCCTTTGTAAACCTTCCAAAAGAAAATCTTATCGAACTGTGAGCAAGTTCGTCTTTTCTTCCCAAGGCCCTTAAAACATAAGACGGTTCAAGACTAGCAGAAGTGCATGCAGAACCAGATGAAACAGCAATATTTTTCAAAGCCATTATTAAAGACTCGCCTTCAACAAAATTAAATGACATATTAAAGATTCCTGGAAATGCGATATCTATTGCTCCGTTTATATAAACTTCTTCCATGTCTTTTAATCCGTTCCACAGAATGTCTCTATATTTAGATAGATTTATAAAATCTTCTGACATCTTTTCTTTAGCAAGTTTAAAGGCTTCACCCATTCCAACAATCTGATGAGTTGGAAGAGTACCTGCCCTTATACCTCTTTCTTGGCCTCCACCATGAAATAAAGGTTGAAGACGCACCCTAGGCTTTCTTCTTATATATAATGCTCCGATTCCTTTGGGGCCATAAATTTTATGGGCAGAGAATGACATTAAATCTACCTCTAAATTCTCTATGTCAATTGGAATCTTGCCTGCACTTTGTGCAGCATCAACATGAAAGATACTCCCATGTTGTTTAACGATTTTTCCTATAGCCTCAATATCATTTATAACACCTATTTCGTTATTGATGTGCATTAAAGAAACTAAAACCGTGTCTTCTCTTAAGGCTGCTTCAACAGACTCAGGAGTAATTATTCCATCGTTGTTTGGTTCTAAATAAGTTACTTCATAAGATTCGTTTTCAAGTTGTCTGCATACATCTAAAACGGCTTTGTGTTCAATTTTAGAAGTGATTATGTGTTTTCCTTTATCAGAGTAGAAATAGGCTGCCCCTTTAATTGCCAAATTATCTGATTCAGTAGCTCCAGAAGTCCAAATTATTTCTCTAGAATCACAGTTGATCAAGTTAGCGACATTTACTCTAGCTTCCTCAACCAATTCTTCAGCCTTCCAGCCAAAAATATGTGATCTAGATCCTGAATTACCAAAGGCTCCATCGACTGATAAACAGTCTTTCATTTTATCCACCACCAGGGAATCAACCGGTGTAGTAGAAGCATAATCAAAATAATAAGTATTCATTTCATCCAAATTTTGCGTGAATAGTAGCATGAAAACAATAATCTAAAAAGGTACATTTGATCAAAAGCTAACATTTCATAAACTTATTACAATCTATTGTACCTTTTAAATAAAAATACTATAATTCATCAGTATTAGAAACATGAGATGAAAATAAGGTACACTTTAAATGTCTGACAAAAAATATTTATACAAAAGAAATAATGTATGGTGGGTAAAACTTGCTGTACCTTTATCTCTAAGGAGTGAATTAGGTTATGACTTAAGAAGAACTACAGGCGAGAAGGATTTAAATAAAGCCATACCTATCAGAGATAAAATCATTGATGAATTCAAAACTGAATTTCAAATCAAGAAAGTTAATGCAGATGATAAAGGCATCGTGCTTCGAGGAACTGAGCACATGCAAAAAACTGACATTTCTGATCCGCAATATTTTCATAAAGTAGTTGATTGCCAATATGCATGTCCTGCTCATACCAATGTTCCTGAATATATTCGTCTGATTGCTCAAAAAAAATATGATGATGCATATATGCTTAACTGGGAATCAAACGTATTTCCAGGGATACTTGGAAGAACTTGCGATAGACCATGTGAACCTGCATGTCGCAGAGGTAGAACTCATGATAAGCCAGTAGCTATCTGTAGACTTAAAAGAGTCACTTATGATTATAAAAATGATATTGACCCTTATCTTCCTGAGATACCAAAAGTTAAAAATGGTAAAAAAATTGGTTTGATTGGTGCAGGTCCTGCATCCTTAACAGTGGCCAGAGACTTATTACCCTTAGGTTATGAAGTTACTATTTTTGAGAAAGATAATAAACCTGGTGGATTAATGAGAACTAATATTCCATCTTTTAGGCTTCCTGCAGAAGTTTTAGATGAAGAGGTTTATAGAATAATCAAAATGGGAGCTGAACTAAAAACTAATTCCTATATTGATAGTCTAGAAAATGTTATTGATTCTTTTGATGCAGTATTCGTTGGAACAGGTGCCCCTAAGGGTAAAGATCTTGAAATACCTGGCAGAAAAGAAGCTATTGAAAATATTCATATTGGAATAGATTGGTTAACAAGTATTGCTTTTGAGCATACTAAATCAATAGGTAAGAAAGTTATTGTCATTGGCGGCGGAAATACAGCTATGGACTGTTGTAGGACAGCAATCAGGTTAGGAGCAGATGACGTTAAAGTGACTGTTAGAAGTCCAAAATCAGATATGAAAGCATCTGATTGGGAGTTAGAAGAAGCTATTGATGAGGGAATTCCTATTCTAGA
>MDSV01103771.1_pt1 | contig 10424 bp, 4 predicted proteins | sample 810851 | NCBI WGS metagenome assembly MDSV01 (sample SAMN05326640, study PRJNA326480) | marine metagenome | isolation source: seawater | place: Atlantic Ocean: North East | collected 2012
AATAAATAATAAGACATAGCTATTACATTGTATACATTTTTTTTATCCATATTATTAATATCTCTAAAATTGTAAAGTTTCTTTAAGTTTATTATTTCTTTACTGTCAATATTTCCTATCCAAATTAATTTTTTTTCTGGATATTCATTTTGTAAAAATTTAAAAATTCTTACCATAAGTTTTAATTCATCTAAATCACTTGTTATACAAACACAATCATCTTTGTTCTTATGAAAATAATGTGATTTAACACCGTATTCTATTGTTTCAGTGTAATCACTAAAATCTGATAAGTGACATTTAATCTCCCATTCAAATTCTTCATTGTTAAGAATTACTTTATTAAAAGACTTAAAACTTGCATGGTTAGGAAATGTTTTATCCGTTAAGAAAAGTATCGGGTTATGAATTTTAAGTTTATAAGTTTCAAAGTGATAGTAATTCCAAGATATAAAATCACTATATTCTCTGTAAACATTAAAATAATACCATGGTAAAAACATTAGGTTCTTTGAAATTTTAATACTTCCTTCACATGGACAATAAACTATAACTTCTCTTTCTTTTGACATTTCATGCACAAAATCTATAAGAAAATTTACTTCAGGTTTGTGATGAAATGTTTTATTTTCACACACACTTTTTTTCCATACTATTTTAAATATTTTTTCATCATCCGAATAAAAAGAATGTTTATTATTTGGATGGTAGAGTATAGCTAATTTTTCCATTCTTTTCTTTCCCATTTTAGGATGAATCCTTTGTCTAAAAAAAGGATGCATTCTTACTTCTTTTTTTGTTTTATTATAAACCTTTTCAAACCTATTAGGTTTACTCTGTTCTAATCTTGTTGTCATTTGTAAAATTTCTTCAAAACCTTTTTTATTTCTAAGGAATTTTATTGTAATATTTTTAAGAATATTAGATACTTTTAATGGTATCCTGTCTAAAAATGGTTCTTTTAGATTTTGAACAATTTGTTTTTGTCTAACAACTGTGTTCTTACCATGAGTCAGCCCTACAACTATAAAAGGTCCATTAAGAACAGTTACGTCTATTTCTCTTCCTCTAATGAAACTTACTGACTCAGCACTTGATACACTAGTATTAAACTTTCCTTCTTCCCAAAAGTCTTTTGTATAAGCCATACTAGCTTCAGACATTGTTCCTGGTCCTCCTTCAATACTTTCATCGTAAGCATAACATTCTACACTATTGAGTAAGTCATAACAAACTAATTCAGTAGAACCTATACATTTTTTATTTTGAAATATTAATGATTTTACCCTAGAAAGAACACTATAACTTTCATAATAGTCATCATCGTCCATATGTATAATGTACTTATGAGAAGCATATTGTGCACATAAATTTCTTTTTTTACCTATACTCAGTCTCTTTTTTGTTTTTATATAATAATATTTTATTCTTGGATCATCTACTACAAATGGTTTTAATCTTGTCTTCATAGGACTATCATCAACAATAATCCATTCTAAACGGTCTTTTGGATAATCTGTTCTTTTAAAATTTGAATACATTAGGTCCCAAAATTCACTACGGTTATAAGTAGGAGTTACTATAGAAACATAAGGTAATTCTTCGTCACTTTTTGTTTCTGGTAAAGGTAAACGACATACAATTTCTCCATTGTCACCCCTAGTTTTTTGTATTTTTATTTCATCTAATAATAACTCATTGAGTTTAGAAGAGAAGTTATAATACAAATTTCTTGGTACGTCATTTTCTTTAAGTATATCAAAAAGTGATAAACATTTATTTATATATAATTTATTTGAGAATGTTCCATTGATGTAATCAAAGTTGGAGTAGTATATATCAAATGTTTTTTGAAATATTGTTTCAATAGGATTTTCAAAAGTAGATATTTTTAGAAGTTCAATTGCTTGTGAACGAGTTATGGTATAGTTTTGTAAATTATAATAAGGTTTTATAGTGTCTACAGGTAAAAGGTTCCATTTTTGATTACACTCAATATTTTGTTTATCTAATAAACAAATTCCATCAGGTAAATCAGTAGGTTCTTCTCTCAATGAAAACCCTGGTTCTATTATTATATTTATAGTTTCTTCTTCTTTACTAATAATCTTTTTCCATATTTTTTGATGGGTTAGTAATTTAACAATTTGAACTTTATCGTTAAATTTGAACAATTCTTGAATATTTTTTGTTTTATAATCAGAAATATTAACTAGATAATCAGCTACTTCATAAATTGTATTCATATATAAAAATATATATTTATTTTTAAATAGTATGAAATGTTTTATTTGTAAAGATGAACATCATTTTAAAGAATGTAAACTTTATAAAAGTAAACTTTGTAGAAGATTTTTACAAGGTAATTGTACAAGAGAACATTGTTTTTACGCTCATGGTAAGAATGAATTAAAGAATAAGAATGAGTTAAAAAATAATAAAATAAAAAAGGTAAACACCAAAGATGATTCCTTAAAAGATTGTTCTGTTTGTGGGGGAAAGCATTATTCTAATAAATGTGTTTATTTGGAATTTTTATGAAAAAAATTTATTTTGTATTATTAATGAATTATAAGGACACTTTCTTTAATTTTGAAGCTATACAAAAAGGTATGGAAGATACTTTAAATCCTCCGCCAGATATAGCTTCTCTTATTTTTAAAAATTTAAAAAAAGGAATATCTGAAAGAGGGATTGAACCAAAAGATATAAGAGGAATGAATGAAATTGAAGCAAAAATTTTTATTCGAGACAGAATATATCAAGCTGGTTTAAAACAAAGTGTTGATGAAGGAAAAAAAGAAGACCTAGATAATCCAATTGATTATGAAATCCTAGGAGTTCCCACACCTACCTCCACTCCTTTTACAAACATAGAAAATTTTACAAACATTCCTTTGAAACAACAGTTTAGTTTTACTAAACTTAAAAGAAACATTGAAAATTTTGGAGATATTTATGATAGACGTATTAATGAATACGATAATTGCGAAGGTGTTGGTGAAATCATAGAAAAAATAAGAAAAGGAGATGACCCTTCTTGGAAAAGTAGTCAATATGTAGCACAAGTAGATTGTGAACCAGTTTACGATTGGGATGGTAAATTTTATAAAGACGAAGCATCAGCTAAAGCAGGTAGTACTGCAGAAAAAATAATGGAACCTTCTCAAGATGGAACTAAAGCAGATGGTAAAGCTACATCCGCAACTAGTGCAGAAGAACCAGGGTCTTATGTTCACAAAACAGGAAAATTTCTAATGAGTAGTGTATATAGTACTGGTGCTTGGTCAACTCCAAGTTTGGACGGAAAGTATGGATGGTTGGCAAGGAGCGACAGACAAACTTCACCAGGATGGATGAGAATGGAAACCGTTAGTGGTAATATAGAAATGATTAAAGGTGTTGTTACTAAGGGTTATAATAGTGACCATCATACGTCAAAATTTAAAGTTTATGTTAGTCGTAATGGTGACGCATGGAAACAGATGAAAGATAGTAGTGGTAACGAAGAATTCACAGGAGGTGTAGACCAAAAAACAAATTATTTTAAAGATGGACCTGTAGAAGCAAAGTATATAAAATTTTATCCTACTGCAGGGGGCACATGGCGTTCTTTAAAGGCTGGATACATCAAAGACCTTTCGGGAGCTATTAATTGTACGGGTGGAAGTGGATTGCTAAAAACGGTAGTGGACGATGAACCTTATTTTCGTTTCACGTTTAATGAAGCGAAAACGAATACTCACGGCATAATGAGTCAAGGTACATCAAACTCTACAAAGAATTGCCCTAGTAATGGACAAGTTATGATAGCACAAAAAGAAACCTTTGGGATAGATTTGAACACAGATTTTGTTGAGGATAAGATAAAACTTGTTGACGGTATTGAAGTTAAAGGATTAAAAGAAGTAATGAAACATAAAACACTTCCTGGTTGTGGAGGTGACCCTACAAGTAATGGATGGGGTTCTTCAGAATCATTTGCTTCTTCTAAAACATGGAGCGCATGTAAAATACCTACTGATAAAGGTCTATTAGGTACTGAAGAACCATTTCATACCGATGATGGTGGGTTTAGGTACATGTATCGCCATTGGTCAGGAAGCAACAATAATGGGTATAATAAAATGGCTGACGATTATAATGCTTATAAAGATAATACTCAAAGCTCTGACGCTGATAACGGAAGTACTTATATTGTACCTTCGACAGATATTAAAATTGTTGATTATGAAAATGTTAATGTTATAAGACAACCTTGTAATAGAGGTGTTAAAGGAACAGTTCCTACTCCAGGGGATAAAATTTGGACATCTACTACTCCTTATGTAGACGGGATGGAAGTAACTTCAGGAGCATCAGGTTATATGGGAGAAATAAGAAATTTATCAGGAGGTGTTGAAGGATGGATAGACGAGTTAAAAAAATATAAATGGTCTAATGATTTCAATGAGAAAATTGAAGAATATACTGCTGGCGATACAGTTTTAAATGACTATGAAGTAGAAGAAAAGGAAGGTACTAATGGAAATAATGATAATAATAGTTGGGGTGAAGGGTGGAGAGGTAGCCAAGTTCAGATAGATGGTGATAAACATTACCATACCCCAAAGTCAATAACTACTTGGAAAACAGGTACATCTGATCATAATATGACAGCTAGATATAGGGACTACGGTTTATTTATACCAATTGGTATAAGAATACAACCTCACAAATACGGTTCGTGGGAGGCATATAGTCCAACAGTAATTAGATTTAGATTGTGGCACAAAGGTACAAAAGATCCTTTTTGGTGTAAAAATATTGTATTAGGAAAGTTCAAAAAGGATGAAGTAAAAACTATTTTACTACCTCCCAAAATAAGAAAAGAATTCTCAGATGAGGAAGGTAATGGTGATTGTGATCATTTTTATGTTTACACTAGGCATGGATATGATACAAATCATACAGCTTTTCGTATTAACTTCTTAGTAGGTCAAAGAGGTACTGGGAAAAAGTGTGTTGAAAAATCTTGGACTGCTACTTCTCCTCATAGACCGATAGATTGTACAACAACGACATCAGCTCTAAAAACATCCCGTAACCCAAATAATACCACTTCAGGTTGGAATTCATATAGTAATTGTTGGGTTAGTGGAAAGGGTTGTGGTGACTGGGAATCAGACTCACAGTATTGGGAATCAAGGCAAGTAACTACTACTACTTGGAAAGACAAAACTGTTAACGCACCTAATTATGGAGGAAAAAATGATTGTAAAGCAGAGTCTGACATTGATAAAACATCAACGACTGTGACCGAGGAACAAAATGTCAGATCTTGTGGGAATGAAAATTGTAGTGGTTCATCTTGTTCTCATTGTCCAGGTAGACCAACTTGTTATGTAGGCTCTACACAAACTTGGAAATGTAATCCAGGAGGATCAACTGGATGGACATGGGATAGAATTGTGGGTAGTTAATTTAAAATAATTTATTTCATTGGAAATTATTGAAAAAAAATTTATTTTGTATTATCAATGAACGTGTTAGCAAATTTTACCAATAACATAATTAAGGATTCTGATGCACCCTCATCTGAGGAGCCTGCTATTAAAATAGGACAAAAAGAACCAAACATTAAGGATACGCAAGAAATATTAGAAGACCCTCAAATAGCTGGTATATTCAATGATTTAAGGTCTGAATTCCCTACACCTACGGATATTCCTGCTCCTACCCCTAGTGTGACAATAGAAGGATTTGAAGATATTCCTTTATCTACTGCTGTAAGAGTTAATAAACATTTAAAACAACAATTTATTAAAAATTTTAAATTCTAAAATGTATTTTATTAGAAAATTATTTGAAAAAATAATATTGTAATAAAATAAGTATGGGTAATGCAATTGATAAAGTTTTGAACAAAGGTCCTCCCTTTGCCCCAAAGTGTGTACCTGAGTGTACACCTGGACCAAATGATTTAAGAGGTAAAATTTGTTATAAAGGAGAATGTGTACTTTTATGTCCTATTGATTCGACTGCATTAGAAGACGGTAAATGTTTATGTAATGAAGACAATTATGTTTATAAAGACGACAATTTAAAAATGAGTAACGACCCATCTGGTGGAGATGGTTGGGGTTATTGTAAAGATGAAGATGAAGAAATCATAGAAGATGAAGATGAAGATAAAGATGCAAAAATTTCAAAAGAATTTGCAAAAGAACTTGAAAAAAATCCTAATATGTCAGAAGAAGAAAAAGTAGGGTTAAAAAAAACCATAGAAAAAAAAGTTGAAAAGGAAAAGAAAGAAAAGAAAAAACAAGAGAAAAAATTAAAAATAAGATTTAACCCTACAAGTCTATTCGTAGATAGGACACCTAAAGAACTTGATGAAAGAGTGAAAACTATAGTGAAAGCAAAATTAAAAGAAAATCCTAAAATGACTGATGAAGAATTAGCAGAATTAATAAGTCAAACTACTATTGACGTAATAGAAGAATTAGCAGTAGAATGTGAAGAAGAATACAAGTTAACAAAAACAATTTTAAGTCCTAAATATGGTAATGGTAAATGGCCTACAAAAGAAGAATTAGAAGTATTAATAGATACTAAAAATTTCCCATGGTTAAAAAGTCAAATTAGTCAATGGCCTGAAGAATTAAGTATAACAAGTTGTCAAATTTTATCAGCTGTTAAAGATAAAATTACACTAAACAATCGTTGTATTTATTCAGACGATTATCCAAATATAATAGAAGAATGTAATGTTGAATGTGGGTTAGGAACTGAAATTAGAGAGAAAAAAATTATTAGACAATCAAATACTGATTTTCCATCTTTACAACCATGTAGTAATGATCCACCTAAAAAAGAATTTGAATGTGATTCAGGTTTAATTTGTAAAGAAGACTGTAAATTAGAAATTAATATGACAAGTTTTGGTGAAGCTAGATGTAGTAAACCTTGTGATTCAGGTGATGGTCCTGGTGAAAAAACTTATAAAATTAAATACGTCAAAGCTTCTCAAGGAGAATATGACGATATGGGTTCTTGTGATCTCGATGAAGAAGGGAAAGAGGAAGGACAAGAATATGATGTTACAGTTGAATGTAACAAAGAAAAATGCCCCGATTGTGAAGTCAAGAGTAAAGGACCTTTTAAAGACAACCTAGTTGATTATACAGGAAGTATTAATATAAACAATATTAATAAAACTTTTACAAAATGTCTTTTACCTAAAGAAGATGGAGGTTTTGAAGATATCGACTGCGGTGGTGCTGAAGGAGGACATAATTATACTAAAGGAGCTAGGGCAAAATACAATATGACTTATACTATTACTAATGATGATTACAGTGTTCAAAATTGTACAAAAGGAGAAGATGTTATAGAGGAAGGTTGTCCTGTAAATGCATTTGACCCTTCTCTTAATCCAATAGTAGGAGAGAATGGTAAAATTATTAAGGGAGGTGGAGAAGAATGTGGTAATGAATGTATCCTTAGCGATGATTACCCCCAACTAGTAATGGTCCAATCTTCAGAGGGTGGTTCAGTAGAGTGTACTAAAGATTGTGGGGGAGGTTTACAAAGAATGAGAAAAGTTGTTAAGTCAAAAAGTGATGCACCTTATTGTCCTTGCAAGAATGACCCTAGTAAATGTCCTTATGAAGAAATTCCATGTAATACACAAGCTTGTATAGCTCCTTGTGTTTATGATAACAACGGTGAACACGTTCAAATTAATGATTATTGTCCAGGAGTTAACGGACCTAATAAAGACATAACATGGGACACTGGGAAAATTAATGCAGCAGGAGGTGAAGGAATGTGGTTTGATTCTATTGCTAATAAACATTACGAAAGAAGTCATTTTGTAAAAAAAATGAGAGTACCTACACTAAAACCACCAATAGGAAAAGGGTTATGTTATCAAGGAGACAAGGCTGATAAAACTTTACAATGTCCTATAGAAGGATCAGAAAAACCAATAGATGCAGTATGGGGACCTTGGACATTTTCTAACAATTATCAAGGTTTAGGTATGACTATAAAAACAATTACAGATAAACACAGTGAATGGACTTTTCCAAAAATTAATACAGTTAAAGTAGGAGCTACACCAGTAGGTCTACAAGTACCTGGTAGTCGTACAGTTAATTGGCCATCTTCTGGTGGTATTGATAAAGTTGTTGAACAAGTTAAAAAATTAGGACACACTTTAGGAAAAACAGTTCATTATGTTCAGAAAGCTAATGGTAAAATTTACATGTATAAAAAAGGTAATGCAAGTGGTACAACCGGTGCTGACACGTGGGAATTTCAAAAAGGAGCAGAACAAAATCCTAATGTTGGTAAAAAAGGAGAACATTGTATATCCTCAGAAGGAATATCAGAATTAGATACAGATGAAGCAGAATTACTTCCTGGTAAAGTGTATACGAGGGAAGTTATAACCGCATCTGATCATGGTGGAAAGCCATACTCACAAGTAGATGGAGGAAATAATGTAAGAGTAGATCCTTATATGAGAAATGATGGTATAAATACAAAAACATCAGGAACTCCGGCAAAAAATATGACAGAAGCTGAGTGTAAGGCGTATGCTAAAAGCGTAGGGTTAACATATTGGGTAGCAGAAGGAGCACATCAAGATAGTAATCCTTCTGGATGTCAGATATGGAGTGATGGAAATATTAAGTTTAATAAAAAACAAAATAATTTACCTTGTACTTCAACAAGTAAAGATTGGCAAAAAGGATGTATAGAAAAAGGACCTGGAGGAGCAGGGTATACTAAGTATTGTCCAATAGATACTTTACTAAATCCAGAGTCGTCAATAGATGATATAGATATAACAGGTAGTTTAGGTAACCAAGAATTATGTTATGATCCAGATGTTCCTGAAAGAAGGGGAAAATACACTATAAAAGACTTAGAAGAAGAAGCTAGAAGAAAGTTTGTAAGAGATGAACAATTACCTGAATATACAGGAGAGAGGAAGAATGAGTATAGAATTTTAGGACCAGGAGGTAGAAAAATCTACCGTTCTAAAGCAAGGACAGAAGCTTTGGATTATACTACTGGAGTCCCTTATACTAAATATGGAGGTTTAACTGCTGGATTATGGCATGAAAAGAAAGAAAATTTTGGAGATGTTAGTTGGATGAATTTGATTAAAAATTGAATAAATTAGGAAATTTATTTAATTACAATAATATTTTTAAAAATAATATTGTAATTAAATAAGTATGTATAATAGTCTAACTAGAGATATAGAACATTTTGGAGATATTTATGATAAACGTATTAATGAATATGATAATTGCGAAGGTGTTGGTGAAGTCATAGAAAAAATAAGAAATAATGACCCCTCTTGGAAATCAGAAGATATAGTAAAACAAGTACCTTGTATACCAATTTACAAATGGGACGGTAAATTTTATAAAGACGAAGTATCAGCTAAAGCAGGTAGTACTGCGGAAGAAATAATAAGTCCTTCTGATTCTGGAACTCTTGTGAGCGCTACTGATGAAAAACACCCAGGTGGGCATGTTAGAAAAAAAGGAAAATTTATAATGAGTAGTAAATGGACTAATGAATGGGCTTCCAAGATAGCATTAAATAGTAACGGTATAGGATGGCTATCTAGGAGAGACAGATATACTACAGACGATAATTGGTTACAAATGGAAACTGTTAGTGGTGATATAGAAATGATTAAAGGAGTAGTAACAAAAGGACATTATACGAGAAAGCGTTATGTAAAAAAATTTAAAGTTTTTGTTAGTCGTAACGGTGATTCATGGAAACAGATGAAAGATATGAATAACCAAGAAGAATTCACAGGTAATAATGATAATACTCACAACTCTTCGAAAAAAAATTATTTCAATCAAGTAGTAGAAGCAAAATACATTAGAGTTTATCCTACTGATTATAACAGTTATCCATGTTTAAGATTGGGGTACATCAAAGACCTTTCTGGTACTGTTAATTGCACAGGTGGAAGTGGAATGTTTAATGATACTCCTTGGTTTCGATTTACTTTTGATGAAGCGAATACAAAGTCAAAGAGTACATATAGTGAAGGGACATCAGATAGTAATAAGTCATGTCCTACTAATGGTAATGTAATGGTAAGACAAAAAGGTAATATCACAATTGGTGATAATAATATCCCAGTTGGTGATTTAAAAATTATAGAGGATGGTATCGTTAAAGGATTGAAAGGTGTAATGGGTAATAAAACACTTAGAGCATGTGGAGCGGACCCGAGTAGCGTAGGATGGCGTTCCTCCGCTAGCGGAGCTAGTTTTTCATGGAGCGCATGTGCAAAACCTGACAGTAATGGACTTAGAAGTTCCTTACCAACTGAAGCTGATGCATTCAACACTGATGATGGAGGGTATCGATACATGTATCGTCATTGGAGTGGAAGT
>MDSV01181258.1_pt1 | contig 10424 bp, 14 predicted proteins | sample 810851 | NCBI WGS metagenome assembly MDSV01 (sample SAMN05326640, study PRJNA326480) | marine metagenome | isolation source: seawater | place: Atlantic Ocean: North East | collected 2012
CCCTCTTTCACATAATCTTGAAGGTGAGGTAATTCAAACTTACCTTTTGTTAAATAATTTATTCCCCACATTGGCTTTGTTGCAAAACTAAATAAACTAGATAAAGTTAATTTAGGGGGGGATGTAAAACCTGTTCTTAAATCTCTTTCACGGTTTCCTCCTGTAATTGTATCTACTGTTAAAGCCATAACATCGAATTTAGCTGCTTTTGCTCTTTCTAAACAAGAGTCATTTAAACCTCTATCCTTATGGAAATAAAACTGAAACATCTTTGGAGTATCAATCATAGAAGATATTTCCTCTACACTCACAGTAGCTAAAGCTGAAACACCAAACATTGTATTGAATTTTTGGGCTGCTTTTCCTACAGCTCTTTCTCCTTCATAATGAAAAAGTCTTTGAAGGGCAGTTGGTGCAAGATAAAATGGTAAATCCAATTTTTTTCCAAATATTGTGGTTGATAAATCAACATTCTCTACTCCTCTCAAAACATTTGGAACTAAATCTACATCATCAAAAGAACTTGTATTTCTAGCATAGGTGATTTCATCATCTGCTGCACCATCAATATAATGAAAAATAGGTGAAGGTAATTTTTGCCTTGCTAGTTTTCTAAAATCACTAAAGTTGTGACAATCCTTTAAATTCATAAACTTTATCTATTTAAAATTTCTTAAGAAAATTAAATGTATAACTATTTGCGCCTGGATTTTTATCTCCTAAGCTTGCATTTGAAATATGATTATACGACATACCTACACTACTATTTTTACTAATATCAAATGACGCTTGAATTTCAGTTTTAAATTCTAAGATATGTCCAAGATCTTTTCCATCACCCTCTCCATAAAGTCCTGGTGCAAAACTTGGTGTTAAATTTAATTTACCTAAATCAAAATTCCACTCAACTCCACTATAAACATAAACTGCAGAATTTTCAGTAAAAAATCCACCTGTTATTGGTGATAGAATTCCTGCAAATGTTTTTCTTTTTAAATCTTCATTTTGATGTTGAAATCCAAATAACATAGCTTTCTGTCCATTGTCACTATAATCAAACATGCCTGTATAAAAATTAAGTTGTGTATTTTTATTATTTTTTTTTTTCTTCAGCGAAACTTAAACTTAAATAAAATAAGCTAAATAATATTGCAATTATTGAAATAATTTTTTTCATTATTTGGAAGATATACTCAGAAGGATATTTTTAAAAGTTTTTATTAATACCTATTAATGTTAATTTTCTTCTTTTTTTTAATCAATTTTGTGAAAATATAAAAGCCACCTGCGATAAATAGCGCGTAGGGCAATATCCAAAGAATAAAATTATTGATATTCAATTCTGGTTTATACACAATCCATTCACCATATCTACTTTTTAAAAATTGATAAATTTCTTCTTCATTCAATCCTTCTTCTAATTTTGCAGAAATTAAATTTTTAATATTTATTGCAAAATCAGAATTAGATTCATCTATTGACTGTCCTTGACAAACTATACATCTTATATTTTTTGAAATTTGTTTATGTAAATCTAAATTATTGTTTTTAGAATAAACATAATTATAATTAAATATAATATTAAAAACTATAAATAAAACTAATTTAATTTTCATTTTTATAATTTATTTTTTTTTAAAATTTTTTTATAATCACTGTTTTTAAGTGGGCCAACAAATTTTAATTCAATTATTTTTTTTTCATTAATCAAAAAAGTTTCAGGAACCCCGTAAGCTCCTAAGCTAATTGAAACAGAACCATTATTATCTATTAAAATTTTATTATAAGGATTACCACTTTTATTTAAAAATTTTAATGCATTTTCTTTTTTATCTTTAAAATTTAACCCTACTAACTCCAAATTATGATCATTTGATAATTTAATTAAAATTGGATGCTCTTCTCTACATGGTCCACACCATGAAGCCCATATATTAAGAAGATAATATTTTTTTTCATTAAATATTTCATTTTTAGTAAAATATTTATTTTTATCGTCAAATGACTCTGCTGTAAAATCGGGTAAACTTTTACCAATTAACTTATCAGGAACAAATATTTTTGTTGTATTTAAACTTTTAAAAAAAATCGATCCTAAAAAAAATAGTAATAAAAATATTACTAAAAAAAATAAAAATCTTATTATATTTTCTCTACTTTTTAAAAACACGTAATAATCCTCCAAATGCCATCACTAAAGCAGAAATCCAAATCCATAACATCATAAATTTTTTTTGGAATCTAATATTATAATATTCTCCTCCTTGAATATTGCTCATAGTAATATAATTATCATAAAAAAAATTATTTTTAATACTAGCTTCACTTGTTATCATTGGTGGGTTTTCATAAATTCTTATTTCAGGATTTAAATAAATTATATCATTTTTAATATCTTTTAAAATAAACTTTCCTATTACACTATTATAATTTTTTTCTACTTTTCCAGAAATATTTTGAAAGACTAATTCATATTTTTTAAACTTGTAACTATCTCCGACCTTTAAATTTGTATCTATTTCTATGGAAAAAATATTGTTCAATGAAATACTAATTATTAAAATTGCAAAACCTAAATGTGAAATAATTTTTGAAATATTTCTAATTTTACTTTTAATAAAAAACTCTTTTAATTCATTTAATAATGAAAGTAATAAAAAAATTCCTAAAATAAATATTGATAAACTAAGTATATTTTTTTTATCAAAATAAAAAAACATTGGGGAAAATATGATTATAATTAATAAAAGATGAAGTAATTTTTTTTTAATAATAGATTTATTTTCTGTATTAATCCAATTCATCCTTGGCCCAATGGACATAAATATTAAAAATGGTATTAAAAATGGGATAATCAAAATATTAAAAAACGGTGGTCCGACAGAAATCTTGCTATTATTTAATATTTCTAAAATTAGTGGATAAATAGTTCCAATTAAAACTACGACTAAGAAAAAAATCATAAACCAATTATTTATTAGAATTGAAGTTTCTCTGCTAAACAAAAAAAATCTAGTAGTTTCTTTTTTTTCTGGTTGAAATAAATAAAAAATGATTAATGAAAAAAAAGCTAATATAGATAAAAAAATTAATATATATAATCCCCGAGCTGGATCATTGGCAAAGGTATGTATGGAATTTAAGATTCCAGATCTTACCAAAAATGTTCCATTCATACTTAATGTAAAACTGATTATTGCTAATATTAAAGTCCACGAATGAAATGTTTCTCTTTTTTCAAGTATTATTATCGAATGTAACAAAGCCGTTAAAGTAAGCCATGGCATCAATGAAACATTTTCAACTGGATCCCAAAACCAAAATCCACCCCATCCTAATTCATAATACGCCCAAAATGATCCAAGCATAATTCCGATAGTCAAAAAAATCCAAGAAATCATTATCCAAATTTTAATTGAACTTGCCCAAATTTTATTAACATATTTTTCAATCATTGCTGCGAGCGCTGAAGAAAAAACAATTGACGATCCAACATAACCTAAATACAAAATTGGAGGATGGATAGCTAATGCAGGATCTTGTAAAATTGGATTTAAACCTAAACCTTCAAGTGGAACTGGGTATAAACTTAAAAAAGGATTTGATGTTTTAATTATAAATACTAAAAAACCGATAATTATTAAATTTTGAAATAAAATAGTTAGCAAACGATATTTTTTTAAATCATTTCTAGATTGGATAAGAAAAAAGAAAGAAAATAAAGATAAAACTAATAACCAAAGAAGTAAGCTTCCTTCATGATTTCCCCAAGTGCCTGATATTTTATAAAACAAAGGCTTTGTTGTATGTGAATTTTGGTAGACAGAAACTAAAGAAAAATCAGAATTTACAAATGAAAAAATAAGAAAAAAAAAACTAAATAAAATTGTTATTAGTTGTAAAAAAGTAAAAGTATAAATTTTTATACTAATAATATCTGAGACTGATTTATAATTAAAATAAATTAAATAAATTAAATAAATTGAAAAAATCAATGAAGATACAAGAAGTAAAAATCCTATTTGTCCTAATATCATTTATTATTATTTAAATTATTATCATTTGGTGGCATATAATTTTCATCATGCTTAGCTAATATTTTACTAGCTATAAAATAATTATTATCCCTTAAAATGCCTTCTGCAACAACACCCTTACCTTCAGAAAATAAATTTGGTATTGAGCCTGAATAGGTAACATTTATTTCATTTTTAAAATCTGTTATAGTAAAACTTATATAATCAGAATATGATTTAATTGAATTATTTTTAACCATACCCCCAATTCTAATTTTTTTTTTTATTTCTAATTCACTAATATTTTTTACCTCACTTGGAGATTTAAAATATACAACGTTTTCCTCTAAAGCTTTAAAAATAATATAAGTTGTTAAAATCAATGAAAATAACAATAAACAAATAAAAAGTATTCTTGAATTTACTTTTTTTCCAAACATATTTTATGGAAAATTAAAAATTGTAGTTAGGACTATTTACAAGAATTTCTTTATTAATTTTTTTTGCCTTAACTGTTGCTAGTTTTTTTTCTGATAAATTATAAAATTTATTAGCAAAGTTAGCTTGTTCTTTTACAAGTTGAGCTTTAATTATCAAATATAAGCTTAAGAAAGAAAACATAGTAAACAAAAAAGCAGACCATACATAAATGCCATGTCCATCCATTATAAACAGCTGATTAATCATAATCTTTCTAGTCCTTTTTTTTTAAATTTAATAACCTCAACTTTATATTTCATTAAAAATATTAGTAAAGTAAATAATATAAATGCAAACGTCATTATTAATAATGGTAATAACATTGAAGGATGGATACTAGATTCAGACAAAATTTTCACTGTACTATTTTGATGCAGGGTATTCCACCATTCTACAGAAAATTTTATTATAGGTAGATTTATCATACCAATAATAGCAATAATTGAACTTATTTTTTCTTTATTACTATTCTTTTCAAATACATTCCAAGTCAAAATATATAATATATAAAATATACAAAGTAATAACATTGAAGTAATTCTTGCATCCCATGCCCACCATGCACCCCATGTTGGTTTGCCCCAGATTGATCCAGTAACTAGAGCAATTATACATAGAACTAAACCTGATGGAGCAAAACTTTTAGCTATTAAAGAAAAATTTTTATTTTTAAAAATAAAATTAAATAATGATAAAAATCCAATTGATCCAAATGTACCTAATGAAATCCAGGCTGCAGGAACATGTACATACATTATTCTTACAGAATGTCCCTGAATGTAATCTTTGGGTGATAAATATAGTGCTTCAACTAAACCAATAATTAAAACAAAAATAAATAAAATAAATAAAATTTTAAATATACTATTAATAATTGGAAACACTGTGCTTGGGTTAATATTTTTAAACATTTTAAAGTATTATATCTTGAAATTATATTAGATGAAAATTTTTAAGTTTAGCCTAATTAAATGTTTGAGGGAGATAAAGAAAATTCACTTAATTAGGCTATTATAATTTTTAATAAACTAGTATGACTAAGTTGTGTATTAAGTTTGTTTAAAAAATGGCAGTATTAGTTTGATAGCTTAAAATACCCCATCCCTTTTTTTCCTGAAAAAATTTCATTTAAAAGTGGATGTTTTATTGGTTCGTCAGAATCGTCAACGATCAAGTTTTGTTCAGAAACATAGGCTTCATAAGTAATTTCATCATTTTCAGCCAACAAATGATAAAATGGTTGATCTTTTCTTGGTCTTACATTTTTTGGAATAGATTGATACCAATCCTCTGAATTATTAAATTTAAAATCAACATCATAAATAACACCTCTAAAATCAAAGTGTTTGTGTTTTACAACATCGCCTATTGAAAATTTTGCAGTATTTGAACTCATTTATATTATTAAAATAAATATATTTTAAAAAAAATCAATAAAAATTATTTAAATTTTTATTAATATGTTAATATCTTTTTTGTGAATAGACCTCTCCTAAAGTTTATAACTGACTTCGGACCTCTGCTTATTTTTTTTATTATTTATTATAAAGGTGATAAAAATCTTACTTTAGCAATACCTCCTTTTATAATTGCGACACTATTAGCTCTTATAATTGCATACATTATAGAAAAAAAAATAGCATTTATTCCTTTAATAGGAGGAATTTTAATTACTTTTTTTGGAGGACTAACAATATATTTTGATAATCCTATTTTTTTATATATGAAGCCAACTATAATCAATATACTATTTGGCTTAGGTTTAATTTTTGGAAAATTCTTCTCTAAAGAACCTTTATTAAAAAAATTTTTAGGTAGTTCTATTAAGTTAGAAAACGAGGGATGGGAAAAGTTAAGTATAAGATGGATTCTTTTCTTTTTCTTTTTAGCAATATTAAATGAATTTGTTTGGAGAACTCAGAGTGAAGAATTTTGGGTAAACTTTAAAGTCTGGGGCTTGTTACCAATCACTTTTATTTTTACAGCTTTTCAAATTAAATTAATTAACAAATATAAAATTATATAAATTATGAGTAAGTTAAAACTTATTATTGATAATTCTCACCAAGATTTTGAAGAAAAAGAATATTTTTTTAATAAGAATGAACTTAAAATTATATTAAATTTATATGCAAAAATGGTTTCTCAAGGCTTTTGGAAAGATTACAGTTTTAGCGTTACTAAAAAAAAAGTAAGTTTCTCTATATATAGAAGAGCTTCAGAAAGACCTATATTAAATATTTGTAAAAACTTTAAACCAAATAATTATAATTTAAAATATTATATAGCCGATACCCAAGGTAATATTTTATCTATGTCAAAAAATATAGAACATCTGATTAATAAAGTCAGATGGAATAAATATAAAATTGTAAATTAGTTTTTATCTTCTTTGTCCAAAAAGTCTTAAAAGCATTATAAATAAATTTATAAAGTCCAAGTAAAGAGTTAAAGCTCCCATTACAGCTTTTTTACCTATTAATTCTCCGGTATCGCTTGATGTATACATATTTTTAATTTTTTGAGTATCATAAGCTGTAAGTCCTACAAATATTAGGACACCTATAATAGAAATCACAAAATGCATCATCGTAGATTTCAAAAATAAATTAACTAATGACGCTATAATAATCCCAATTAATCCCATCATTAAAAAAGATCCTAATTTAGTTAGATCTCTTTTAGTTGTATAACCATAAATACTCATTGCACCAAAAGTACCAGCTGTAATAAAAAAAACTCTTGTTATACTCATCCCTGTATAAATTAAAAATATAGAAGATAAAGATAATCCCATAAGGCTTGCAAATACCCAAAATGTACTCTGTGCTTTTGCGGCACTCATTTTGTTAATTCCAAAACTCATATATAAGACTACTCCTAGAGGAGCTAACATAACTATCCACTTTAAACCGGAAAGATAAAGAGCATTTCCTATTTGGGTTAATGCTGTAATAGAACCATTTGCATCTGTTACTACAGACATTTTGAATGATAAAAGAGCCACAAGTCCAGTTAGTAAAATTCCGGAAGCCATATAATTATAAACTTTTAACATATAGGCTCTTAAGCCCTCATCCATTACTACTGTTGACTGCTGAGCTTCTTTAACTTTATTTAGTATATTTTGCTTATTAAATTCCATGACTTATATATAATAGTTTTTTACTATTTATTCAAGATGTCTTACAAACTTTAAAAAATATTTAATATTTTATGAATTACAAAAAATTAGGAAATACAGATCTTGATGTAAGCACAATTTGTCTTGGAACAATGACTTGGGGTGAACAAAACACTCAAGAGGAAGGTTTCGAGCAAATGGATTTTTCCCTAGATCAAGGAGTAAACTTCTGGGATACTGCAGAACTTTACTCTGTTCCACCTAGAGAAGAGACATTTGGTCATACAGAAAAAATTATAGGAAATTGGTTTAAAAAAACAAAAAAAAGAAACCAAGTAATACTTGCTACAAAAGTTGCTGGACCTATGCGCCCATATTTAAGAGGCGGAGGAAATCAATATGACAAGAAAAATATTACTGAAGCTTTAAATGGAAGTTTAAAGAGACTACAAACAGATTATATTGATTTATATCAATTACACTGGCCTGAAAGAAGTACAAATATGTTTGGTAGACTTGGTTATGAACATAATGACAAGGAAGAATGGAATAAGTTTGAAGATGTTTTGGAAAATTTAAAAAAGTTTATAGATGCTGGAAAAGTCAGATATGTAGGTTTGTCAAACGAAACTGCATGGGGAGCAAAAAAATATTTAGAAGTTTCAAATGAACTTAATCTTCCAAGGATGATGTCAATTCAAAACCCATATAATTTATTAAATAGAACTTATGAAGTTGGTCTAGCTGAAGTTTCTATAAGAGAAAAAATTGGATTACTGGCTTACTCACCACTTGCAAGTGGATATTTATCTGGAAAATATAGAGACGAAAAAATGCCGAAAAATTCAAGAGTTGCTTTAAATCCAGATTTTTGGTCAAGATACAAAAAACCAAATACTAATAAAGCTGTAGACTCTTATTTTGAAATAGCAAAAAAATATAATGTAGATTTAGCTCAAATGTCTTTAAAATTTTGTGAAATTCAATCATTTATGACTAGCGTTATTATCGGTGCAACAACCATGGAACAGTTGAAAACTGACATAGAAAGTGTAAATGTAAAATTATCAGATGAAATTATTAAAGAAATTAACAATGTTCAAAAAATATACCCTAATCCATGTCCTTAAAAAAAATTAAATATTTATTTATTGGTTTATTAATAATATTTTTTTCAAATATTACTTTTGCTAATGATAGTGTTAAAAGTATTGGAAAATTTAAAGATTGGGAGTCATTCTCATTAAAAGAAAATGAACAAAAAGTTTGTTTTGCACAATCAATACCTATTCTTCAATCTCCAAAAAATAGTGAAAGAACTTCAAGACTATTTGTAACATTTAGACCGGGAGATAAAATCAAAGATGAAATCAGTGTTACTGCAGGATACATTTTTAATAATAAAAATAAGGTTACAGCTAAGTCAGGAAAAAATATTTATAGATTTTCAACTGTTCAGGAAAATTTTGCATGGTTTCAGGAAAATAAAACAGAAAAAAAATTTATTAAAACTTTAAAAAAAGGTTCCAGGTTAATGGTTACAGGATACAATACACAAAATAGTCAAACTATAGATCATTACTCATTATTAGGTTTTACTAAAGCATACAATACAGCTAAAAAAAGTTGTAGTTAGAAATGAAAAGAAAAAAAATAGTCTTAGCCTATTCAGGTGGATTAGATACCTCAATAATTCTTAAATGGCTTCAAAAAAATTTTAATGCTGAAATCATCGCATATACAGCTGATATAGGACAAAAAATAAATAAAAATAAAATTATTAAAAATGCAAAAAGATTAGGAGTTAAAAATATTATTATCGAAAATCTAAGAAATATTTTTGTAAAAGAATATATTTATCCAATGATTAGGGGACATGCAATTTATGAAGGTTCTTATCTACTTGGCACTTCTATTGCTAGACCTCTAATAGCTAAAAGACAGATAGCCATTGCAAAAAAATTTAAAGCTTATGCTGTTTCACATGGTTCTACAGGTAAAGGTAACGATCAAGTTAGATTTGAATTAGGTTATCACTATTTTGGACCAAAAATAAAAATTATTGCTCCATGGAGAATATGGAAATTAAATTCTAGAACTGATCTAATTAAATATGCAAAAAAAAAATAATATTCAAATTCCAAAGGATAAAAAAGGAGCACCACCTTTTTCTATAGACGATAATTTATATCATACATCTACAGAAGGTAAAATTTTAGAAAATCCAAAAAATGTGGCACCGGAATTTATCTTTCAAAGAACTATTTCACCAGAAAAAGCACCTAATAAAAAATCATTTGTTACAATTGGTTTTAAAAATGGAGACCCAATAAATATTAATGGTAAAAAACTATCTCCAGAAAATCTTTTGCAAAAACTAAATATACTTGCTGGTAAAAACGGAATAGGAAGAGTTGATTTGGTTGAAAATAGATTTATTGGAATTAAATCAAGAGGTGTTTACGAGACCCCTGGCGGGACTTTGTTAATGGTAGCTCACAGAGCTATAGAGTCTGTTACTCTAGATAAAGAAACAATGCATAAAAAAGATAAAATTATGCCTAAGTATGCTGAACTTATTTATAATGGATATTGGTATTCAAAAGATAGATTTAAACTTCAAAAAATAGTTGATTTAAAAAAAAATAAAGTGAACGGGTCAGTCAAACTTAAATTATATAAAGGAAATATTACAATTATTTCAAGACAAACTAAGAGCAACGCATACTCAATGAAAAAAGTTTCTTTTGAAGAAAATAAAACATTTAATAAATCAAATGTTGAAAAATTTATTAATTTTCATA
>MDSV01189565.1_pt1 | contig 10424 bp, 9 predicted proteins | sample 810851 | NCBI WGS metagenome assembly MDSV01 (sample SAMN05326640, study PRJNA326480) | marine metagenome | isolation source: seawater | place: Atlantic Ocean: North East | collected 2012
AAGGAACAGGGCCGCGTTACTGCCCTTCAGTTGAAGATAAGATACATCGATTTGCCGAGAAAAAATCACATCAAATATTTATCGAGCCAGAAGGGCTAAATACCCATGAGCTCTATCCAAACGGGATATCGACAAGCTTGCCTTTTGATATACAAATGCGACTGGTCAGAAGTATTAAAGGCTTTGAATCGGCACAAATGACGCGAGCAGGCTATGCAATAGAATACGATTTCTTTGATCCCCGCGACTTAAAACCCAGCCTTGAAACGCGATTTATTGATGGATTGTTTTTTTGTGGACAAATTAATGGTACTACGGGGTATGAGGAAGCGGCGGCCCAAGGCTTGATTGCTGGGATGAATGCGGCGAGGAGAAGTCAACAAAAAGACAGTTGGTCGCCGGGAAGAGAGCAGGCATATATGGGTGTAATGATTGATGACCTTATCACCCTGGGTACTCAAGAGCCTTACCGTATGTTCACTAGCCGGGCAGAATATCGGCTGACCTTAAGGGAAGATAATGCGGATGTTCGATTAACCACGAAAGGCAGAGAATTAGGCTTAGTTGACGACTACCGCTGGCGGTCATTTAATGAAAAACAAGACATAATAAATAAAGAAAAACAACGCCTAGAGACGACCTGGATTCAGGCAGATTCTAGCCAAGCTCAGCAGCTCAACAAAAAACTAAGCAAGCCATTGAGTCGAGAATATAACTTGGCTGATTTACTCAAGCGGCCAGAACTAAGTTTAAATGATTTATATGAAGCGGACGGGTATCGATTAAATCACTGGCAAGCACAAGAACAGATTGAAATAAGCGCAAAATATGCCGGTTATATTGATCGTCAACAAAGCGATATAGAAAAATTACAGCGACATGAAAACACACTGATTCCGTCAAACATCAACATCAATGACATTTCAGGTTTAAGCAACGAGGTTAAGCAGAAGTTGATCGAAGCGAAGCCAGAGAATTTAGGGCGAGCCAGTAGAGTTCCCGGTGTTACGCCAGCAGCAATTTCATTATTATTGGTTCATTTGAAAAAACTAGGCCATCTTGACGCTGCGGCGAAAGCAGAGAATAAGCCGATAAAATCTGCCTCATAAAACAAGGAAATCGACATTAACGTTGACGACAGACACCGCAAGCAGTTAAAAACTGGCGCTGAAAATTTAGGCCAACCCCTAAGCGAAGAAGAACAAGAAAAACTACTCACCTTTGTTCAGCTAATTATTAAATGGAATAAGACACACAATTTAACCGCCATAACAGAAACAAAAGAAATTGTTAGTAAACACCTGCTTGATAGCTTAAGCATTTCTCCTTACTTATATGGGCAGTCAATTATTGATGTTGGCACCGGTGCAGGCCTGCCCGGCATACCACTGGCAGTCGCCAATCCCGATAAAGCATTCACCCTTCTAGACAGCAGCCAAAAAAGAATCGCTTTTATAAAGGAGGTTAAAAGGAAGTTAGCACTAACAAACGTGACAGCAGAGCATTGCCGTGTCGAGCAGTATTCAGGGCAAAAATTTTCATCAATCTGCTCGAGAGCGTATTCATCTTTAGAGCAAATGCTAACACAAACAGAACATTTAATAGACAAAAAGGGCGTTTGGCTAGCAATGAAAGGAGTTTTCCCTCAAGCAGAGGTTGACGGTTTATCAAGCCGCTTCCAGGTTAAAAAAACAATTCCATTGGTTGTTCCAGAGCTAGTTGCTGAACGTCATTTGTTAATTATTAAAAAGAAACTTATATCGTAATACAAGACGATATATCGGACATTGCCCTAAAAAAACCTTATCATTAGATTAACCCGCTAAAAATTTAAACAAGTTAGTTGTTGGCATTAACGCATTAAAAATGGGCGATCCTTTGGCAAAAACAGTTGCAATTACCAATCAAAAGGGCGGTGTTGGGAAAACCACCACCACCGTCAATTTAGCCGCCTCATTAGCTTCAGCTAAACGCCGCGTGTTGCTGGTCGATTTAGACCCTCAAGGTAATGCAACAATGGGCTGCGGGATTGAAAAAAACGAATGCCCCTTAACGCTTTACGATTTATTGGTGAATGGCGCAAGTATTAATCAAATAAAACGCCACAGTGAGTCCGGCGGTTTTGATGTGCTACCTAGCAACTCAGACCTGACAGCCGCAGAGGTTGAGCTGCTCAACGTAGAAGAGAAAGAGTTTGTTTTGCAGCAACAATTATCACCCATAAACGAAGCATACGATTTTATTTTAATTGATTGCCCCCCCTCGCTGAGCATGCTAACGATTAATGCAATGGCTGCAGCTGAAAGCGTTGTCATCCCGATCCAATGTGAATACTATGCTTTGGAGGGCCTCTCGGCATTGATGAACACAATTGCTAGGGTTGCTGATAGCATAAACCCAAACATAAAAATTGAGGGGTTATTAAGAACGATGTACGACCCAAGGAACAGTTTGACCAACGATGTTTCTGCACAATTAATCCAACACTTTGGTGAGCGAGTCTATAAAACCGTCATTCCAAGGAATGTGCGCTTAGCAGAGGCCCCCAGCCACGGTGAACCGGTTTTGTCTTACGACCCTCAATCAAAAGGCGCAATAGCCTATTTAGCGCTAGCGGCAGAGGTTTTACAAAAGCAAACCCCCACCATTCAAAACTAATAGATCTTCATAAAGACAGGCGAATAAATGAAAACAAAGAAAAAAGGATTGGGAAAAGGCCTAGACGCTTTGCTTGGCAGCACCGTTGCTTCAACCGCTCAACCCGTTTACGTAAATCAAGAAACACCGTCAGAAACCGCCCGTTTAGCCCCCGCTTTAAAAACAGGCGTTTTGCTCGAGGTGCCGGTTGAGCTGTGCCAGCGGGGCAAATATCAACCTCGACGAGATATTGATCAAGCTTCTTTAGATGAATTGGCAGCATCTATCCGCAATCAAGGGGTGATGCAACCTATTATTCTTAGAGCTCTCGATGGCGATCAAGCGAACGATCAAAACTATGAGATTATTGCTGGTGAGCGACGCTGGCGAGCAGCACAACAGGCAGGTTTAATGACGGTACCAGCTGTCATTAAGGACGTTGAAGATGAAACGGCCATGGCCATGGCCTTAGTAGAAAATTTACAACGAGAAGATTTAAACCCCATGGAGGAGGCATACGCATTAGCTCGGTTAAATCAAGAGTTTGACCTTACTCATCAGCAAGTTGCTGATATCGTTGGAAAATCAAGGGTTGCCGTATCTAATATGCTTCGGCTGATGAACTTGGTAGACGAGGTTAAGCGGTTGTTAGAGCATGGTGATATAGAGATGGGTCATGCCAGAGCCTTGCTAGGGTTGGTCGGCGAACAACAACTAAGCGCTGCTACAGAGGTTGTTAACCGCAGCTTAAATGTCCGCCAAACAGAGTTATTGGTGAAAAACTACAACAAAACGGTCTCAGGCGTCGAGGTGGTGCCCGCGGACCCCAACACAAGGGCACTAGAAAACCAATTGGGCGAAAAATTTGGATTGCCCGTCAGCTTAACCCACAACGGCAAAGGTGCTGGAAAATTAACCATTAAATATCACAGTCTCGATGAATTAGATGGGATTTTAGACCATATAAAATAATGGGCTGCCGTTGCCCCAAGCTAGTTGTTTTGCGATAAAAAACGCTTCAGCTACTTATATTACTCCTCTTGATAGAGGTTGCATTTGGGGGGGTGTTTAAATATAATCTCCCCGCTTTTTTGACGGCGGCTATCACTAAAACCAACAGCGTTATCTTCTATTGGTGGTTTGTCTAAATGATTATTGAGAGCAGGCCTTAGTTTATGTGTTTTTAGGCCCGCGGGAGCCAAATGCAGATAGACTGGCATTCCCCACGAAAGCAGTTTTTGTTTCAACTGGGTTTAGCAGTGATCTTGGCCGCACTATTAGCGATGCGCCAAGAAGGGTTTTTATTTGGTGGTGTTTTGCTTGGCGGCACAATAGCTTCTGTTGCCACCTTTTGTTTTTATTGCCAAGCATTCAGCGGCCTAAAGTCCGAAGTGTTTACTCCAGAAGAAGCGGCAAGAATGTTTCTTTTGCGGTGTTACAGGGCGGAAGTTTTTAAGATCCTGCTGTCAGTTTTAACACTGTTAATAGTTTTTAAGTATGTCGATGATAAAACTTTTCGAACGAGTGTGCTCCTGGGTTATGTCGTCATTAGCGTTGTTGGATCACTAACCAACAGTTATTTTTTTAACACTCAAGAGACTCTACATTAAGAATGGCCGGTTCCAACCCTTCAACACAAGAATATATTTCCCACCACTTAACCAACTTAACTTATGGTCAGTTGCCTGCTGGCTATGTTCGAGACGGCGATACACTTGAGTCTGCTCAGTGGACGGTTGCTCATTCAGCTCAAGAAGCGGCGGACATGGGGTTTATGGCGATTCACCTTGACACGATGTTTTGGTCAATTTTGTTAGGGGCTTTATTCTGCTGGTCATTCGCTCGGGCTGCAAAGGCGGCAACCTCAGGAGTGCCTGCTGGATTTCAAAATTTTGTCGAAATGGTTGTCGATTTTATAGATGACAATGTTAAAAGCATTTTTCACCATAAAAATGACTTGGTAGCACCGCTGGCTTTAACGGTGTTTGTTTGGGTGTTTTTGCAAAATCTAATGGACTTGGTTCCTGTTGATTGGATTCCCGAGCTTGCCAAGCTGATGGGTATTCACTACATGAAGGTAGTGCCATCGACAGATGTTAATGCAACGGCCGGCATGGCTGTTGGTGTTTTCATGCTAATTTTATATTACAGCATTAAGCAAAAAGGTGTGGGTGGTTTCGCTGCTGAGCTGGCGTTTCAGCCGCTGCCAAAGTGGGCCTTACCGTTTAACCTGTTTTTAGAAATCGTTGGGTTAATAGCAAAACCCATTTCTTTGGCTTTACGCTTGTTTGGCAACATGTATGCCGGAGAAATGGTCTTTATTATTATCAGTTTATTACCCTTTTATTTACAGTGGTTGTTGTCAGTGCCTTGGGCAATCTTCCATATTTTAATTATCACTCTGCAAGCATTTATTTTTGCCATATTAACCGTTGTTTACTTAGCAATGGCTTATGACCACCACTAGTTGGTGTTTGGCAAAAGAAAAGTGGCGTTGATAGTGATGTAGCAAACCGTTTTAAACCATATTGATATTTTTGATCGGAGAAAATGATGGAAGCAGCAATTATTACATTAGCAGGTGCACTTATTATGGGCTTAGGCGCAATTGGCGCCGCGGTTGGTGTCGGTATTCTTGGCAGTAAATTCCTTGAGGGGGCGGCCCGTCAGCCTGAGTTAATCCCTATGCTGCGGACCCAATTTTTCATCATGATGGGTCTTGTTGATGCGGTACCGATGATCGGCGTTGGCATAGGCTTCTATATCCTTTTTGCTTTATAAGCACAAAACAAAAGGGAAACTCGATAAATTGTGCGGCGTTATTCGGGCGAACATAAGTTCGCCTGATTGGTCGCTCAACATTTAAGAAGGGTAATGCAGTGAATATTAATCTCACATTATTTGCGCAATTAATTAGTTTTGCGATATTTGTTTGGTTTTGTAAAACCTATGTTTGGCCGCCCATTATTTCGGCCATGCAGGAGCGCCAAAAACAAATAGCTGACGGTTTGAATGCGGCAGAAAAAGCGGGCCAAGATTTAGAGGTTGCACATCAAAAAATCGATGCCCAGTTGGTTGAGGCGAAAGCGCAAGCGAGTCAAATTCTTGATCAAGCGAACAAGCGAGCAGCTCAAATTGTGGATGAGGCCAAAGAAGCGGCACTGACCGAGGGCCAGCGCTTAAAGGATGCGGCGCAGTCGGACATTGAGCAAGAGGTTAATCGTGCGAAAGAACAGCTACGCGCTCAAGTCGCTTCACTCGCTTTGATTGGCGCTGAAAAAGTTTTAGAGGCCTCCGTTGATGAGGCGGCCCATAAAGACATCGTTAATAAGTTGGCGGCAAATTTATAATGGCGGAATTACGTACATTAGCTCGCCCTTATGCGCGCGCAGGGTTTGAGGTGGCAAATCAGGCCGACACCTTGCAGTTGTGGGCAGATCAGTTAAATCAGCTTGCTGTTATTTCTGGCCAACCTAAAGTGGCCGCGATGATTGCATCGACTAACACGTTAGCGAGCGAACAGGCGAATAGCCTGAGCGAATTGCTAGGTGTTGATGCAGGTTCGGCAATGGCGAATTTTTTGCAGCTTTTAGCAGAAAACAAACGGCTATCATTGCTGCCTTCGGTTGCTGAGTTGTTTGCAGAATTAAAAGCAAGTCAAGAAAAGTCGGTGGATGTCACTATCAATACTGCCTTCGAGCTCGATGATGAGATGACGTCAAAGTTAGCTTCAGCGTTAAAATCAAAACTACAGCGAGACGTGCAGGTTAGCACAGCTGTGGATCGCTCTTTAATTGGCGGCGTAGTAGTAAGAGCCGGCGATATTGTGATTGATGGCTCAGTCAAGGGCCGCTTAGCTAAGTTGGCAGAAGCGGTTTCAATTTAACGGTATTTATTAAGTCAGAAAAAATAGGTTTGAGGAATTAAACAATGCAACAGCTGAATCCATCCGAGATTAGCGAGATAATCAAGCAACGAATTGACCAGCTAGATGTTTCAAGTGAAGCAAGAAATGAGGGCACCGTTGTTTCGGTGACCGACGGCATTATTCGTATCCATGGTTTAGCTGAGGCCATGTACGGCGAGATGATTGAGTTTGAAGGCGGTGTTTACGGACTAGCACTTAACCTTGAGCGTGATTCCGTCGGCGCGGTAATTTTGGGGGACTATAAATCGATAGCAGAGGGGCAATCATGCCGTTGTACGGGCCGCATTCTTGAGGTGCCGGTTGGGCCCGAATTACAAGGCCGAGTGGTAGATGCTCTAGGCAATCCGATTGATGGTAAGGGCCCAGTTGATGCCAAACAAACGGATGCGATTGAAAAGGTGGCACCGGGCGTTATTGCCCGTCAGTCGGTTGATCAGCCGGTTCAAATTGGTTTAAAAGCCATTGATGCGATGGTACCGATTGGTCGTGGTCAGCGAGAGCTTATCATTGGTGACCGCCAAGTAGGAAAAACGGCCATTGCAGTTGATGCCATCATCAACCAAAAAGGCACAGGTATTAAATGTGTCTATGTGGCGATTGGCCAAAAAGCGTCGTCGGTGAATGCGGTTGTGAGAAAGCTTGAAGAACACGGTGCAATGGAGCACACGATTGTAGTGGCAGCAACAGCTTCTGACCCTGCAGCGATGCAGTTTTTAGCGCCATTTGCGGGTTGTTCAATGGGCGAATATTACCGAGATCGCGGTGAAGATGCGTTAATCATTTATGATGATTTAACGAAACAGGCTTGGGCTTACCGGCAAATTTCATTGCTATTACGCCGCCCGCCTGGACGTGAAGCGTATCCAGGTGATGTGTTTTACTTGCACTCTCGCTTACTCGAGCGTGCAGCCCGGGTTAACGCTGATCACGTTGAAAAGTTGACGAATGGCGAGGTGAAAGGAAAAACGGGCTCATTAACGGCGCTGCCTGTTATTGAAACTCAGGCCGGTGATGTTTCTGCCTTTGTTCCGACTAACGTTATTTCTATTACTGATGGTCAGATATTCCTTGAGTCGGACTTGTTCAATGCGGGCGTTCGCCCTGCCATGAATGCCGGCATTTCAGTGTCGCGAGTGGGTGGTGCTGCACAGACAAAAGTTATTAAGAAGTTGTCGGGCGGCATTCGTACCGCTTTAGCTCAATACCGCGAGTTGGCAGCGTTTTCACAGTTTGCCTCTGATCTTGATGACGCAACTAAAGCGCAGCTAGATCATGGTGAGAGAGTTACTGAGCTAATGAAGCAAAAGCAGTATGCTCCGTTATCTATTGCTGAGATGGCCTTGCTGATTTATGCCGCCGATAATGATTTCTTAAACGACATTGCAGTCGACAAAGTCGGCGCATTCGAAGATGCATTATTGTCGTATGCCCATGCAGAACAGGGTGATTTATTGACTCAGATAGCTGACACGGGTAACTGGGACGGCGACACAGAGGCTGCATTTAAAGCGCTGTTAGAGACTTTTAAAGCTACGCAAACTTGGTAGTCGCTACCGAGCAAACGTTTTAATAGAAAGAGATAAAAATGGCCAGCGGAAAAGAAATACGGACTCAAATTTCTAGCATTAAAAGCACTCAGAAAATCACGAGTGCGATGGAAATGGTGGCTGCAAGTAAAATGCGCAAAGCGCAAGATCGCATGCAAAAAGGCAAGCCTTATGCAAAGCGAATTAAATCGGTGATTAGCCATTTGGCTAATTCAGCACCCGAATACCAACACTTGTTTATGCAGGAACGTCAGGTTCGTCGAGTGGGTTATATTATTGTATCGACCGACCGCGGCCTCTGTGGCGGCCTTAACATTAATTTATTTAAGCCAGCGATTGCGTCAATAAAAAACTATGCCGAACAAGATGTTGAGGCGGACTTATGTTTATTGGGTGGCAAGGCGATTGGCTTTTTTAATTCTTATGGCGGCAATGTTGTCGCTGCGGTGCGCGATTTAGGCGAAGACCCAGCGATTGCTGATTTAATAGGTAGCATTAAAGTGATGCTGGATGCCTATGAGAATGGAACGATTGATCGACTCTACTTAGTCAACAATGATTTCGTGAACACCATGACACAGCAACCCATGGTTGAGCAGCTTCTCCCCTTGTCTGCAGATGAAGATGAAAATATGCAACATCGTTGGGATTACATTTATGAACCTGACGCTAAAGCCTTGCTCGATGGCCTGTTGATTCGCTATATCGAATCCCTTGTTTATCAGGCTGTCGTCGAGAATGGTGCTTGTGAGCAAGCCGCGCGAATGATCGCAATGAAGAGTGCAACGGATAATGCTGGCGACCTTATTGATGACTTGCAGTTGGTTTACAACAAAGCGAGACAAGCAGCGATCACTCAAGAGTTGTCTGAAATTGTAAGTGGCGCAGCGGCAATTAGTTAATTTAACGCTTAGTCGAATGAATTAAGCATAGATAATTTTAAGATAGACCTAATAGTTATAGAGGAACTCGGAATGAGTAGCGGACGTATCGTACAAATCATTGGCGCAGTAATTGATGTGGAATTTCCACGTGATTCTGTTCCCCAGGTTTATGATGCATTGATGGTTAGTGACAAAGGCCTAACCCTCGAAGTGCAACAGCAGTTAGGCGATGGCGTTGTTCGCGCTATTGCTATGGGTGCATCTGAAGGGGTGAGTCGAGGCCTAAGCGTTGAAAATACTAAGGCGCCCATTTCTGTTCCTGTTGGCCAGGCAACCTTAGGTCGTATCATGGACGTGCTAGGTAATCCGATTGACGAAAAGGGCCCATTGGCTGAACACGATACTTCAGCAATTCACCGTGAAGCGCCGAAGTATGATGAGCTAGCTGCGTCTGATGAATTATTAGAAACAGGTATTAAGGTTATTGACTTGGTTTGTCCGTTTGCAAAAGGCGGCAAGGTTGGCTTGTTCGGCGGTGCCGGCGTTGGTAAAACGGTCAACATGATGGAGTTAATCAACAACATTGCGACAGAACACTCGGGCTTATCGGTATTTGCAGGTGTTGGTGAGCGGACCCGTGAGGGCAACGACTTTTACTATGAGATGCAAGAAGCTAACGTAGTGAACGTTGACGACTTTACTAAGTCAAAAGTAGCGATGGTTTATGGTCAGATGAATGAACCGCCCGGTAACCGCTTACGTGTTGCATTAACAGGCTTAACCATGGCCGAGAAATTTCGTGACGAAGGGCGTGACGTATTATTGTTTGTCGATAATATTTATCGTTATACGCTGGCGGGTACAGAAGTGTCGGCATTGTTAGGCCGTATGCCATCGGCGGTAGGTTATCAGCCAACACTGGCCGAAGAAATGGGCGTACTACAAGAGCGCATCACTTCGACAAAAACAGGCTCGATTACTTCAATACAAGCCGTTTATGTACCGGCGGATGACTTAACTGATCCATCTCCGGCAACTACATTTGCCCACTTAGACTCAACAGTTGTATTGAGTCGTGATATTGCGGCTAAAGGCATTTATCCAGCGGTTGATCCGCTTGATTCAACCTCGCGCCAGCTTGACCCTTTAATTATCGGCCAAGAGCATTACGATGTTGCGCGCGGGGTTCAATCGGTATTGCAGCGCTACAAAGAATTAAAAGACATCATTGCTATCTTAGGCATGGATGAATTGTCCGAAGAAGATAAGCAAACGGTTAACCGAGCTCGTAAAATTGAGCGATTCCTGTCACAACCATTCCACGTCGCTGAAGTATTTACTGGCTCGCCGGGTAAATACGTGTCGCTTAAAGATACTATCAGCAGCTTTGGCGCTATTCTTGCCGGTGATTACGACCACTTGCCTGAA
>MDSV01120469.1_pt1 | contig 10423 bp, 7 predicted proteins | sample 810851 | NCBI WGS metagenome assembly MDSV01 (sample SAMN05326640, study PRJNA326480) | marine metagenome | isolation source: seawater | place: Atlantic Ocean: North East | collected 2012
CGTCGCGGAAACCGAGCCCGTTATTGCTCGTCACAATAACTTGTAGATCGTCCTGCTGGCGGCTCGCATTCGTGTATTCGCCAATCGACCACTGAGTCACATTGGGATTATCGAAACCTGTTACAAAAATTCTAGGAGAACCCATGATTGGCCCCCAACTGGTCTCTCCATCACCATGACCACCGTAGTATTCCTCTGCAGGGGCGCCCGAATCGGTGTTTAACCCATCATGATTCAATCCAACCGTATGCCCGATTTCATGAGAAATTGTATCTGCGCAGCTATATTCTGATGCATTAAAGGTCCAACAAACGGTTCCTTCGCCAAACGAGTTCAGGAAAGCGACGCCACCAGCTGTTGGAGCTGCATCTTTCGTCGAAGTGATGACAGTCTGTATTCGCTTCTCCGGATCCGCGCTTTCGAATACGCTAACATCAGTCGTGACATTAATATCAAAGGGCATGAAATCCTCTGCAACACGACGGAAGACTGCAGTCACCCACGAGGCATCGGTTGCGAGTGGCAGCGGCGCTGCATTAATTGTGATACCTGAATTCCAACGGGGGTCGGTTACCACCTCCCCGTCAAAATCGCAAAAGAGCACAAATTCAGAGTCAGGTTTGCTGTTAAGGATGGGAACAGAACCGTCTTCGGGCGAGGGGCTCGGCGGAGGAGTCCAGTCTATCGTGGATTGTAGGCTACCGATATGCAGTGGATAAGTAGCCCCTTTGGGGGCGCACAGAACATCGCTAACGGACAAACTGGATAGGGTGAAAAACTCGTCTTTCTCGTCTCCTACAATCTCGAATGCATCACTCCGATTATAGAAAAACAGATGCGCCCGGAGCTTGCGTCGATGAGTATAATTGACGACCAACTCGCCCGCGTTCTCGGACAGCTTCACGAGGTATTTCTGGAAGACCCCGTCTAGGACGATTACATCCAGAGTCCCCTTTAGATCAACGTGGCCAAGACGAATTTGTACTGGGTCACCCTTTGAAAGCCTGTGCAACTGATCAATCTGACCCTTTGGAATCGCTGCGTTCCATTCGTGACTACTCGCTGCATCAAGCTCTTTTATCAGAAGCGTAACTCCTCCCGGATTCTCCGGGACAAACCGATTCGAAGAACTTGAACCGATCGCCTGGGGTAGATGCTGGTTTTCGGGGCTAGGCTTAGGATCGCGCGCTACTTGATCAAGCGCCGCTACTTGAACCTCGGGCACAACCTCGCTGGGCTCAAACACGTCGTCATTACTCTGTCTCAAGCCGAGGTAGGCAAGCAACGCTATAAACAAAGCTGCCCCCACTAGCCCCAATCTGAGATTTTTCTTCATGGGTTAACTCGGCGCGTTCTTCGAAAAGCCCGCTCTAAGTGAGCGGGCTTTGGCATAGGAACAAATAAGTCGTAGACTACTCGGCGTTCGCTTCGATCGAACGATTCACACTACCCGATGGAGTCATAATCGTTGGATTTTGGAAGAGTGAGTTGGCATTGACATTGCGATAAGTCTGACGTGCGGGCGAACCGCCAGGACTGACCAGATTCGCAGTAACGAAGATGAGCAAGTTGCGCTTTTGGCGAGTCTCCCCTTCTGAGCGGAAGAGACGACCTAGACCGGGGATGTCGCCTAGAAGTGGAACAGAGTCATTGACCGACTTTACCTCATCACGAGTGAGACCACCCATGACTACAGTAGCGCCGTCGAATATAGTGACTTCTGTCGACATTTCACGGGTTGAAAAGATCGGTTGATAGAAGCCAGCGGGCACCGTGACCACCGTTCCATCTGTGCCAAGCGCAACGCTAGGGCCGCCATATTCCACAAAGCCTTCAAACTCGGTCACACGTGGTTCTAGAATCAGGCTGATCGTATCGTCGTTTTCTACATTTGGAGTGACTGACATTTCAACACCTACATTGCGAGTGACGAAGTCCTGCGGCGTGCCCGCCGTAATCGAGATTGAGGAACCAGCACCGCCACCCAGTCCGCCGCCATTACCACCGGACGAAACCTGAGACTCGATGTCGCCATAGCTTTCGGGGTAGCGTAGCTCCTGAGCAACTGTGATTGAGGCTCGCTTACCAGATAGAACAGTTACTTTGGGAGCACTCATAAGATCCGTGCCTGTCTTTCGCGAAAGTGCTCGAAGAGCGAAATCAACATCAGTACCGTTAATGGTCCAACCCGTTGCAGTGAAAAGACTACTTGCATTTGCTGCGACATCAATTGCGCTATTTAGAGAAGGTGGCGTGTTTGTAAAGGACAATGGATTCGTTTGAAGAGGGGTTTGAATTCGAATCGCTGATGCATCCGTGCCAGTGGAAAAAGTATTATTCAGGTTACGGCCCTGTGTCGAACCCTGACGCTGATTAATGAAGGTCGGATTGCCAAACTGGTTTAGAACCGGAGCGCCGAACTCATCAAGAACGAATTGTCTACCTCCACCTGCCGACCAATCAAAACCTACTTCTTCAAGGTCGTTTTGGCTGACTTCAAGGAACTTCGCTTCAATCTCAACTTGCTTCACTTCATTGTAATTGCGAAGGATAGTACGCATGCGCTCCAAGTTACGGCGTGACTGAGTGACGATCAATTGCTCACCGTCGAAGGCGAGGCTGGCACCGGGGATCTCAAAATTGACACCCGCGCTTTGGAAGAAGGATTGCAGTGCTTCGACTTCGTCATTTTGAGAAGGGCCGGATGAGCCGCCACCGGAAGGAGCCGCAAAAGGATCGACAGGCCCGGAAGAACTGCCGCCGCCATCCCTGAAACCAGTGAGGCGAATCACGGTGGCGCGAGAGATGGGGAAAAATTCGGTAACCGAAGTCGCGCTCCCACCAAGGCTGTCACTTGGTTGAATTGTGACCGCATCGCCACCCACATCGTAAGCGAAGTTCACCTGCTGCGTGACGAACTGGAGGATACGATCCAAATTTAGATTACGCAGGCTGATATTAACCCGCGGGTTGGAATCGTTTGAATTGAATAGGGGTATAATATTCACACCAATACGTTCTGGGTCGTATTCGACCGACAGCTCGGACAGTGTCTCGACCACGCGGGTCAGTTCCATGCCCGAAAAATTAACCTGTGGGATGACGATGGCATTAAGTTTGTCCTTGATCCGCCCGCCTTCATCGACTTCAACAACATTTGAGGCGGAGATATCAAAGACCTTAGGGCGCTCCCATTGCTGATCGACTTCGGTCAGCATTTGCCCGCGTGTCTTGTACAAATTTTGATTATGAATACTGCCTAGGGTTTCTGCGATCTTAGTTTGGAAAAGCTTGGCTTCGGGGTTGTTGGCATCGCGAGCTTCGACTTCTTTGAAGGAAGCGGAAGCGCCATCGTAGTCACCGTTCAAATATTGGGCGCGCCCACGTGTAAGGAGATCGCGGATGATCTTAGCCTGTGCCACATATTCTGGACTGATTGCGTTAATATCGAGCCCATAAGGATCTGAAATTTGCTTGTCGAGCTGTCGCGATAGGCGACTTGCGGCCGCAGAATCTACGCCGGCACCAGCTGATCGGTATTGATCGACCAATGCTTCAGCACCTTTAGCATCACCAGATTTGGCCAGTGCTTTGGCCTCTACAAGCACGATTTCAGCCTTGGCCGCTTCGATTGCTTCGATTGTGCCGGCCGTTGCAATGTTTAGAGTAAGACTGGCACTCGCGGCGTTTAACAAATTGGAGGCATCGCTGTAAGCGCCCAGCTTAGCCAGCTGTCGAGCATCGGCGATGGCATCTTTGGCGGCGGCAATTTTGGCATCCTGATCGGCAGCCGCTTCAGCCACGACTGCATCCGCAGTATTTACACTTGATTGCAGATCCATGGCAACCCCGACAGCCTCGACAACTTGATTGCTCGCTTGACCGTAAACGACAGGTGCAGTTCGATTGCCGCGGCGGTCGAGATCCCGGTTGATCGAGGCGAGTAGGCGTTGAATATTCTCATCGTTAGGAGCGACCTTGATTAATGCTTCGGCCTTTTCCTTGGCTAGATCCAAATCCCCAGAGTCGCGGGCACGAAGCGTATCTGCCATTAGGCGAATCTTTTCTGACGTGCTTTGCGCCTCAACCAAATGAGGCGTCACAAGAGCTAAGGTTACTAGCGCTCCCACTATAATTAGTGCGGATAGGCGCATGCGAGTTGCGAGGTATTTTTTCATAATTTTAGATGATAAACAATTGTGCGATGAAGTCTGTTAGTAAAATATTAGAAGCTGGGAATTAGAACATATCAAAGATGTTCCCTGCCTTCTCGGGAGCGTTTGTTTCTGGCTTCGTTATTGGGAGAGTTAGAGAAAGATCTCCCTCACGAGCCTTTAAAGTCCGTGTTTCTCCTTCTTCTGTATCAATACCATGTTTGATAACTTTTATTGAAGATTCTTCAAGACTAATTTCCAGTAGAGTGTATTGCCCTATCGGCCCTTCAAACTCAGACGCTGCTTCCGCCAATTCGATATTGAAGCTAGCATCTTCATCAGAACGGATGACGACCGTTAAACCAGAATAGTAGTGGCGCTCTCCGTGGATGAGCACGACCTCTTCTCCTGATCGCTGGTCGAGAATGGTAGCTCTGGCGATTTTTTTTATATTGTTATCTTCGTCGCGAAGGCGTTCGATGTCGAAGCTAAGAAGTTTAAACTCTGCATCGGGCTTTTCGTCACCAGGCCGCACGCGAACCTGTTTTTGGGCTTCCTCGTTAAACATAAGAAGGAGTGTCTTGGAAGCGTCTAAGGAGTCTTCTTGCATGTAGCCTTCGACTTGAATGCGGTAGGGCTTGCGCTCGATCTGAGCCAAATAAACGCCGAAGGGGGATGGCGGCTCAGGTGGCTCCCAACCTTCTTCAGAGAACTGACCATTTTCATCAATGAATATTTTGGGCGGCGTGAACACATCATAACGCCACCCAGTCGATTGCTCGGAAGCCTCTGGCCAATTTACCTCCAAAGGGGTCGGAGAGGAAACTATTTTAGGGTTATAAGGGTTGTTATCAATCTGAACATCCGCCGGCAACTTAAGAGAAGACGCGTCACCCGACTTCTGCATGTAAAGAAAACCCCCGCCCGCGAGAACGAGCATGGCGATGACAAGTAAAATTTTATCGTAAATCTTATTCATTCGAAATTAGACGTTGTCTCCCGCAGATTGGGTCGGAAGGACGATCTCGATAAATTCGAGAACGACAGTAAATGTGGAAATATTTTCTGAAATAACGGGCTTCTGTGCTTCCTCGGGAGCTCCCTCTTCCGGATTAGAGCCACCGTCAAAGACCCCGAAAAAAGCATCTAGGTTGTTGTTGGCAGGCACTTTCGTCGTCGTGCGACTGCCTGAGGGGCGCTCGACCTCAATACTACGCACGACAATTGGAAGATCGAATTTAGCAAGATCGTTGAGTAGTCCGCGGAGCGAGTCGGTGTAGCCCGTAAAGGTCAAGCCAAAGGCAAGGGTGTCGATGGCACCAGGCACTTTCGCGGTGATCGCAGGGTTTATAGCAAAGCCTTTTACGCTACCGGTGCCTTCGGCTTCTAGCTCTAAGACCTCACGCTCAACGGAGACAATACTTTCTGGTTCGGCGCCATACAGTTTATCGAGCAAGTAGCTAAGAATTTGGCGTTGCTTATCGAGAACTGGGATTAGGTCTTCATCGTCAAGCATCCTAGCTTCATCGAGGTATTGCTCAAAACCAAATGCAAAATCGTCTGGAACGATGATTTCAACTGGCTCGCCGCCTTTGTCAGTGTGCGTGACCGCTTCACGCTGATACTCAGATATAAACTGCTGGATACTTGCCATGACGCCGATGCCATCGGTCGATGTCGTGATGCGAGCGCCCTGCTCCAAGTCTGCGCGGATTTTCCTGAGCTCTGCTTTCAGCTTGGATACATTTTCGGCGGAAGCTTCCACATTTTCCTGGGTGGGCGCGGGATTGGCAAAGCGCATCTTATCAAGCTCAGATTCAGCTGAAGTGATTCTTTGCTTTCCTTCATCAATTTTGCCAGCCTCCGCAAATACTAGGTAGGCACCCGCGGCAAATGCCAAAATGCAAACGACTAAAATGATCGTAAAAGTGAGATTTTTCTTAATGAAACCCATGGTATCTAGAGCGGTTTTGCGGTATCCACGACCAAGCTAATAGTGAAAGTTAATACGTTGAGCCCGTTACGTAGATCGCTCCAATTGATATTAGGTGGCATGGAAGATGTGATAAATTTAGAATCTTCAAAACTAGACTGCATTCCTTTAATTCGACGGGATATGACCTCTTGATCAATGCCGCCAGTCTCATCTGCAGTTTCTCGGACAAGCATTTGCCCTTCGATGACAACCTCGTAAGACGCCTTGCCCTTATCGGGCATTTCACGTTGGACTTCTAGTGAGTCGAGCCAGACATCTTCGGCCTTCGTCAGGCTAGCTTGTAGTTCTGCAAAGAATTGTATCCAATTAGTCTTCGAGTTGACTAGGCCTTCGACACGGCGGATGGACTCGCTAATTTTTACGGCCTTATCGGTATTATCACGAATTTGCGACTGGCGAGTCTGCAAGGGAGCAATCTGAGCTTGAGTAGCTTGACTTACTTTTTCGTAAGCACTCCCTAACTGCTTATATCCGACGAATACTGGCCAAGGAGCAAGCGCCAAACAGATTGCAGCCACCATGAGATACGGCTTTTTAGAGCCAAACTCCATTTCAAGCTTAACTTCGTCGGGCAGCAAATTAACACCGGCACTGTCCGCAACCATGCGCTGAGCGGCTGCTCCTATAATCTCGCTAATCTCTAGGCTAAGTGAGGCGGGATCTAAGGCAAGCTCAGCGTCAAGGGTGACATTTTGCAGCGGATCAAAAAAATCAACACCAAGCTTTTGCGAAGTAGACAGTTGCTCGGAAAGACCCTCGAGTAATGCCCCGCGTCCACTGAGGAGGATGCGCTTCGGGGCGCCAGCGCCCTTTTGTCGGCGGTAGTTGACAATCGAACGGGTAATCTCCTGCCCCATACGGCGCATAAATGAGTCGGAGCATGTGGTTAATAGCTTTGCCCCAGAATCATCGTCAGAGTAGTCGAGCTCACCGCAGAAAAATTTGTGTTTAATCTGTTCTGCCTTAGCAAAAGGTTTACCGAGGCTGTCCGCAATACTCTGAGTGAGCGAGTTGCCGCCGAGTTGGATGTTGCGGACGAAGAAGCCGTCAGAATTCTTGAAAAGTAAATTCGTGGAGCGTGCACCAATGTTGATGAGCAGCACATCCTCGTCTAAAGTGGGGTATGCAAATTGGATTGCATTGTAGTCGAGCACCGTAGCGGCATTAATCGTGTCGACTGAAAAACCTGCGCGGATAACCTCTGCGCAGAACTCATCGATTGTATTCGACTTACATGCGATGAAGAGCACTTCAGTCTCAACGCCATCATCGCCAAGTACCTGACTATCCCAAACGACTTCATGGAGAGGATAGGGAATATTCTGTTGCGCTTCAAATGCAATAATCTGCGCCCGCTTGCTCTCTTCGACATGGGGAATACGGATTGTCTTGGTCAGCACTTGATTACCTGGAATGATAAAAGAGGCCTTGCCTGAAAACTTGTGGTGATGGTGCAGCGCGTCCAGTGCGACGGCGACTGCGCCCAACCAAGCATCGTCGTTGGAATAGTCGTATTGCAGGCTTTCCGTTACGAGTTTCTCGACTTGAAGTGAGCCTCCACTAGAGAAAACCTCCGCAGCGGTGACACGGCTTGCGCCACAGTTAATGATAAGTTGCTTTGAGCTGCTCATGTAATAATTTCTGAAGGTAGCGAATCAATAAATAGGCATGTGAACTTGTGCCTAATCACGCACTTCGCGACGAAGGATAGCAGGCAGTTGACTAATTCGCCCAAGATCAATTCCGGAGACTAGGTAATAAGGCATGAGCACATGCTCATTATCCGCACCTTCTGAATCGGCTTTGGAAATGAAAGAATTAAGAATATCCAGATTCGGGATGTTGCTACTCATAGCTGCTTTTTGCGGCTTCTGCGTGCCACCATTTACCGATACTTCTACATAGTAAAAATCAGGGTCTGTTTTTAGCTGGTCACGGTCGACGATTAGACCTGGAAGGTAGAAATAGACGTTGTTATCGTCTCCTTTTTCCATGATTAAAATTTCGATTTCACTCGTATAATAATCGAAAGAGCGTACCGAGGCTTCACGTATGTATCCCAAGTAGGCCTTAACTTTAATCTTTTCAACGTAATCTTTGTCGCGTGCTTCCTCTGCGGAATTACCCTCACAAGAAAGTTCGATTTCCATCTGAATCCAATCATCGCGAAGCGAATTAAAGTCGACACGATCGACGCGAATGTCCTCTTGCGCAGGCAGTAATAGCGATACAGCTACAAGAGCTAATATGGAGACAAAGTATTTATTCATGTTAATGGGGAGTAAACTGAATGGCTGATCTAATAACTAGAATACTAAATTGTTATGTATGGCTGAGTGCAAAGCAACCCCTTTTTGATAGAAATTCACCTTAGGACCTAACTCAGACTGCATATACGTAATTGGCAGGATTATAGAGTTCCTTTACTCTGGAACAGCTTGGTTACCCCTAGTAATATAGAAGAAATTCGCTTGCAGAAATCATCTTTCCTACAAGCGTCAGCGAATATGAATACAAAGCTACCATTCAAGATTAGTACGCTCATTTTTACACATAATTCACAAGGGCAACAGCTACTAATCAAGCGCAAGAAAGCACCCAATCTCGGATGCTGGAGCCCGATCGGCGGCAAGCTTGACATGCCATTTGGCGAATCTCCCTACGAGTGCGCCCGCCGCGAGACCGAGGAAGAGATTGGGCTCAGGCTCGACGATGGCGACCTTCATTGCTTTGGCTACATCTCAGAGAAGAGTTACGAGGGCGAGGGGCACTGGTTGATGTTTTTATTTGAGTGCAAAAAGGTGGTCAATGAACTGCCTAGTGCGATCAATGAGGGCCATTTTAAATTTTTCGAGCGTGCCGCAGTCGATGAACTGCCAATCCCCGAAACAGACCGCACCCTGCTCTGGCCATACTACGACCATTATAAAGACGGCTTCATTGGACTGCGAGCTAGCTGCGATCCATTAGGGCAACTAGCAATCACAGAGGAGCTGAAAATCTAGGGACTACGGCCCTAGTACAGAGCATTGAGGGGCGCAATTCACCCCAAAAAGAGTTTCGATCTTACATGGATTTTGAGCTCTTAGCTTCGCGCTGAATCGCCTATCCAACCCGGCCATTCAACACTTTGCAAATCGACCACCTCTCAGGCTCAGCGGGCAACTCCGTACCGGTGGCCACAACCTGGACATCCTCGGGGCAGGCGCGCCAAAAGCCTTGGCGACGAATCGGATCGAGCTCGCCCAGCACATCGTCCGCCAGCAAGACAGGCACCAGCCCGAGCTGTTCACGGTAAAAACTAGCTTGTGCAATTCGCAGAGCCACACAGAGACCTCGCTGTTGCCCGTCCGAGGCATACTCGCGAGCGCCGCCAACTTGGAGGGAGAAATTGAAATCGTCGCGGTGTGGTCCACGCTGAGTAGCGCCGATCATTTGATCGCGCTTGCGACTCTCATGCAACAGGCGGCAGTAAGCTTCCGTATCATGACAATCCACATTAGAGCGAAAGCTCAGCTCCGGGCCCTCGTCAGCCTCAGCGATACGATCGTAAGTGCGGCATAAGACTTCGCTCAAGGTCCTCATGCCCGCCTCGCGATAGTTAGCTATCTGGCTGGCATGCGGTGCGATCTCGGCTTCAAAGGCCGAGAGCTCGGCTGCGCTGCCACTGTTTTTTAACAGGCGGTTTCGCTCGGCGATCCCACGGTGTAAATCCCGTATAGCGGTGTAGTAATCACGGTTAACGACCGAGAGCGTCAAATCCATGAAACGCCGACGCTCGCTAGGACTGCCGCGAAGTAACATCAAGTCACTGGAGCAGAGCGTCACTGAAGGGAAGCGACCAATAAACTCGACCAAGCGCGTCACCTTCTCGCCATCGACCCAGACACTACGCCCTTTGAGATGAGAGTGGATCTCCAGAGTAGTCAATCCTTGTGTGTCATGCTCTAGCTCGTAAGCCAGCTTGTATTCTTTACCCCCTTTGCGAGGGAGTGCCGCCAGCGTTTGCGTGCGAAAAGACCGAAGCGCAGTCGCCAACCCGAGTGCTTCCAGCAAATTAGACTTTCCCTGCCCGTTCGCACCCAAAAGGAAGTTACGTGCATTTCCTAAGGGCAATTCCGTGAACTCGATGTTACGGAAATTCTGTAGGCGTAAGTTTAAAAAGCGCATACTTTTGTAAATCTTCGATCAGTCAATCGAGACCACCTGACTTTTCATCGAGTCGGCTTCTTCGTTGAGCAATTTGTAAGTGACCAAAAGTGCATCCGCCAGC
>MDSV01236029.1_pt1 | contig 10423 bp, 6 predicted proteins | sample 810851 | NCBI WGS metagenome assembly MDSV01 (sample SAMN05326640, study PRJNA326480) | marine metagenome | isolation source: seawater | place: Atlantic Ocean: North East | collected 2012
ATTTACAGAAAATGTTGGAACTGATGTTGATAGCTGGTCAATGAGGCAGCCTCTGGGAGTATGTGCAGGAATAACACCATTTAATTTTCCTGCGATGGTTCCAATGTGGATGTTTCCAATGGCTATAGCTTGTGGAAATACTTTTGTATTAAAACCGTCTGAGAAAGATCCTTCTTGTTCAATTAAACTAGCTCATTTATTTAAAGAGGCCGGATTACCAGATGGGGTTTTTAATGTTGTTAATGGAGACAAAGAGGCGGTAGATGCTTTGCTAACAAACAAAGATGTAGAGGCTGTGAGTTTTGTTGGATCTACACCAATAGCAAAATATATATATGAAAACGCTGCAAAAAACGAAAAAAGGGTTCAAGCTTTAGGGGGCGCAAAAAACCACTGTGTAGTTATGCCAGACTGCGACCTTGATCAAGCTGTAAATGGTTTAATGGGAGCTGCTTATGGTTCAGCTGGTGAAAGGTGTATGGCACAATCAGTTGTTGTTGCTGTTGGAAATATAGGAGATCAGTTGGTTTCAAGATTATCAAAAAAAGTAGAAGCACTTAAAGTTGGTCCTGGTTTAGACAAAGTTTCAGAAATGGGACCATTGGTTACAAAAGAACATTTAGAAAAAGTTAAGGGATATGTTGATCTTGGAGTAAAAGAAGGCGCAAAACTTGTTGTAGATGGAAGGAATATAAAACTTCAAGGTTTTGAAAAAGGTTTTTATATAGGAGGTTGCCTTTTTGATCATGTAAAATCTAATATGAAAATTTATAAAGAAGAAATTTTTGGTCCAGTGCTCTCAGTAGTTAGAGTTAGTGATTTTAAATCAGCAGTTAATCTTGTTAATGATCATGAATTTGGAAACGGGACAAGTATATATACTCGTGATGGTGATGTTGGAAGAACTTACGCAAATAAAATAAAAGTTGGAATGGTTGGGATTAACATTCCTATACCTGTTCCAATGGCATTTCACAGCTTTGGTGGTTGGAAAAGATCTTTATTTGGTGACCAACATATGCATGGTCCTGAAGGCGTGAGATTTTACACAAAATTAAAAACTGTAACATCGAGGTGGCCATCAGGACTAAGATCAGACCCTGAATTTGTTATGCCAACAATGAAATAAAATATATGAAAAAGAAAATTTCACTAATTGGTGCTGGACAAATTGGAGGCACTTTAGCACATTTAATCAGCATTAAAGAATTAGCAAACGTAGTTTTATTTGACGTTGTTGAAGGAGTGGCAAAAGGTAAAGCTTTAGATATTGCACAGTCAACTGCGGTCGATGGATATAATATTGATCTTATAGGAACTAGCAATTATGAGGATACCAAAAACTCAGATGTTATTATAATTACAGCAGGTATTCCTAGAAAACCTGGAATGACTAGGGATGATTTGTTAGGAACTAATTTAAAAATAATAAAGGAAGTAGCGAAAGGGATAAAAAAAACATCTCCTGACGCATTTGTAATATGCATTACTAACCCATTAGATGTTATTGTAATGGCTTTTCAAAAATATTCAGGTTTACCTGCAAAAAAGGTTGTTGGTATGGCGGGCATTTTAGATTCAGCTAGATTCAAATATTTTCTTTCTAAAGAACTTAATGTACCTGCAAAAAATATTAATAGCTTAGTTTTGGGAGGTCATGGTGACAGTATGGTTCCAATGCCCAATTACACAAAAGTGAATAATAAAGTATTAAAAGAATTAATTAAACCTGAAATTTTAAATTCCATAATTGATAGAACACGCAAGGGAGGAGCAGAAATTGTAAAACTTTTAGAAAAAGGATCTGCATTTTATGCACCAGCAGCCTCTGGTGTTGAAATGGCAGAGTCCTACATAAAAGATTTAAAAAAAACATTACCTTGCGCCGCCTATTTAAACGGAGAATATGGAGTTAAAGATTTGTATGCTGGGGTTCCAGTAGTTATTGGAAAACAAGGTGTAGAAAAAATAGAAGAACTTTCTTTGGATGAAAATGAAAAAATAAATTTTGAATTATCTATAAAATCTGTAAAAGAACTTTTTGAGGCTGCAGCAAAAATAGATCCAGACCTAAAAAATAAATGAAAAATTTTTTTTTAAATAATATTTTAGAAAGAACATTAATATTATTTATTTTTTTATTTTCCTTATTGATAAATCAATACTATGGGAATAGAGGAGTATTTCCTATTGATAGTTTTTCACATTTTGATACTGGATTTAGAATATTACTTGATGAACATCCATTCAAAGACTATTGGATTATTTCGGGCCCAATCATAGATTATTTCCAAGCAATTTTTTTTTATATTTTTGGTGTAAACTGGCAAAGTTACATTTTACACGCGTCGGTAATGAATTCAGTATTAGCATTATCAACATTTTTTTTATTAAAAAACTTTAAACTTAATATTTATTTATGTTTTATTTATTCTATTTCTTTATCAATATTAGCATATCCATCAAGCGGAACTCCTTTTACTGATCATCATGCAGCTTTTTTTTCTTTATTAGGTGTCTACGTTTTAATTCTAGGAATAAAAAGTGAAAATAAATTTTACTGGACTCTATTACCATTTTTATTTGTTTTTGCTTTTTTTTCAAAACAGGTTCCATCTTCATATGTTATAATTTATACAATATTTATTTTATTAACTTATTCATTAGTCAAAAAAAAATTTTATTGGATTAAATATAGTTTATTAAGTTCAGCCCTGATAATTTTTTTTATTATTTGTTTTTTTTTATACAAAGATATTAATTTTGATTATTTTTTAAATCAATATATTTTCTATCCACAAACTTTAGGAGATGAAAGATATAAATCTATTGATGTAAATTTTGACAATCTTATAACTCGTTTTAAATTCATATATTTAGCTATGATAGTTTTTGCTTACATAAATTTAAAAAGATTTTACTTAGATCCTAATTTTCTGAAAAATAATAACTTTTATTATTTTGTAATTATACTTTTTCTAACCTTTTCATTAATTCTGCATCAGTTACTTACAATGAATCAAACATTTATTTTTTTTTAATTCCTATTTTAATAGCTTTCTCAAACATTAGTATAATTGGAGGAAAAAAGTATTATAAAATTTTAACTACTTTGATGATTTTGTTGTGTTTGTTCACAACAGCAAAATATCATATTAGATTTAACGAAAATAGAAAATTTCATGAACTACACAATACTAACTTCAATCTTGCATTATCAGCTAATACTATCGATAAAAAACTTTCAGGTTTACTTTGGATTACACCTAAATTTAAAAATAATCCAAAGGAGGAAATCTCTTTAATTATGAATATCAAGTCAAAACTTAAAAACGACAATAGAAAAAAAATGTTTTTGACTAATTATTCTTTTTTTTCAGTTATATTAAATCAAAATCTTTTTTCACCTATGAGATGGTATATTGAAAATGGTATATCACATCCCAAACTAGAGAATAAATATTTCAAAGATTTTCAAGAATTTTTTATTAAAAAAATAAAAGAGAACAAAATTGAAGTAATCTATACAGCAAAGCCTGCGGATGTTTCTTTTTTAAAAGATATGTTGGGTGAAAAATGTATAAAAACATCAAATGTTGATATTATCTTGGATGCTCATTTATTAATTAATTGTGATAAACTAAAATAAGTTTAAATAAAAAATGATTACTAAAAAAGCAAATTTAGCTCACGTTTTAAACAATATTTATTTTAAAAAAGCAGAGCCTGTAAGTATTGTCCATTTTCTGACAAATAGATGTAATGCAAGATGTTCTTTTTGCTTTATTGATTTTGATAATCCCAATACTTTTAAAAATGAACTTACATTACCAGAGATAGAGATATTAACCAAAAATCTTGGAAAATCTCTACTTAATGTAAACCTAACAGGTGGAGAACCTTTTGCTAGAAAAGATATTAATGATATAGCTAAACTTTACATAAAAAATACCACGATACAATCTATTTATATAACAACTAACGCAAGCCTACCTGACCGTGTTGAAAATTTTGCAAAAGAAATAATTAATTTTGATAAAGATATTGAATTGACATTTCAAATTTCAATCGATGATTTGCCAAAAGCACATGATGAAGTAAGAAAAATTTCAAACCTATTTGATAGTTGTATTGAAACTTATCAAAGATTAAAAAAAATTGATCAGAGAGTTAATCCAATAATAAGTATTACTGTTAGTCATGAAAATTGTGACAATATAGAAAAAATTTATAACTACTTAACTGAAGAGTGTAAAATAAATGCTCTAAAGTGCACTATAGTGAGGGATGAAGGAGTATATAAAACTCCAAAAGAAAAAAGGGAAAAAATTTTAAAGGCATATACTTGGTTAACAAATAAAATTAAAGACATGACTAAACAAAAAAAACTAAATAATTATAATTCAAAATCTATTCAAGGAAAGTTGCATAACAAAAAAGATGAAATTTCTTGGAAGATGGTAAAAAAAATGTATTTAGAACCTAAGTATATTAGTCCATGCCACGCAGGAAGTTTATTTGGTATAGTTTCTTCAGCGGGCTTGGTGTACCCATGTGAAATTCTAGAAGACAAGTTATTAGGTGATTTGAGAAAAAATAATATGAATTTTATGCAAATTTGGAATAATAAACAAACTTCAAATACAAAGGAATATATTTCAAACATCAACTGCAATTGTACTTATGAATGTGCGCTTACATACAATATTTTGGGTAATTGGAGATACCAACCTCATCTAATAAGCTCAGTTTTTGACTGATAGAAATAATTTTATGAAAGAATTGGTTAATATAATTATTCCTGCAGTAAAATTAGATAATGAAGTTTTGAATTGTCTAGAAAAAATAAAAAAAATTAAATATAAAAACTTCTTTGTAACATTAGTGCTTGATGTAGCTTCAAAAAGCAAAATTCCAAATTTTAAATATAAAATAAATTATTTAATTTCTGGAAAAATTAATATGTCAAAAAAAAGAAATATTGCAGCAAAGAAGTATAAATCTAAATATATAGCTTTTATTGATAGCGATGCTTATCCAAATAGAAATTGGTTAGAAAAGGCAGTAAAATATTTAAAACAAAAAAAAGGTGATATTGTTGGAGGACCAGGCATACCATTTCCAAACCAAAGTTATGCAGAAAAAATATGTTATTATAGCAAAAGATCTTATTATGTTACTGGTTATCTAAATTTTAGAAAGTATAAAGCACCCAAAAGATATTGCGACTGGCTTGAGTCCTGTAATTTAATTATGGAAAAATCTTTTTTTCTAAAGTTTGGAGGTATGAATTCAAAGCTTTATACTGGTGAAGACAAAGATTTTTTTGAAAGGGTAAGGAAAAAAAATCCTGAATTAAAAGTTTTTTATAGTCCTGATTTATATGTTTATCATAGAGAAAGAGAGTTTGTAGGATTTTTACTACAAAGATTATGTTTTGGTATGGACTTTATAAATTTAATAAAATTTAGTTCTGGCTTAAAAGGTTTACAGCCAATCTTACCCATTTTTTCTCTTTTTTGTTTATTAATAATTTTAGCATTAAAAATTGAGTTAATTGACAAATTTACCATTTTAGGAAGTATCATATTGGTATTTAACGCACTTATTTTTATTGATGTGATCAAATATGTAAAAAACTTAAAAACTATATTATTAACATTATCTACTATTAATTTAGTCAACCTAACTTTTGCTTTCGGTGGAGTGTTAACTTTAATAGGATTAAAAAAATTTTTATTAAATAATTTATATTTATTTTCTAGAAAGAGAAAAAAAAATTGAATATTCACGAGTATCAAGCAAAAGCAATTCTTAAAAAATTTGGAATAAATGTTCCTAATGGTGTTGCTGTATTTTCATTAAATGAAATAGAAAATAAAATTAAAATTTTAAAAACAAAAAAAATTGTATTAAAGGCACAGATACATGCTGGCGGCAGAGGGAAAGCTGGTGGTATAAAAATTGCTAACACCTTAGAAGAGCTTAAATTATATGCAAAAAACTTACTTGGAAAAAAACTAGTCACTCATCAAACTGGCAATGAAGGTAGGGAGGTAAAAAGATTATATCTTGAAGAGAGCTGTGCTGTTAAAAAAGAGTTTTATTTATCTTGTTTAGTAGATAGATCCAGTTCAGGTATTGCATTTATATCAAGTGCAGAAGGAGGCACAGATATTGAGAATGTTGCAAAAAAAAACCCTGAAAAAATTACTACAACTCGAATTGCTTTTTCAGATGATATTAAAGAGGAAGACCTAAAAAAAATAATTTATCCTTTTTTATTACCAGAATCACTTTACCAGCAAGCTTTTAAAATTATAAGATTAATTTATAAAGTTTTAAAAGAAAAGGATGCAAGTCTTATTGAAATTAATCCATTGGTTTTAACAGAAGATAACTCTTTGGTTTGTCTAGATGCTAAAATTAGTTTTGACGATAATGCATTATATAAACATGCAGATATTTTAAGCTTAAAGGACCCCAATGAAGAAGATCCAATCGAAACAGAAGCTAGCAAACATGATTTAGCTTATATTAAATTAGATGGTGAAATTGGATGTATGGTAAATGGTGCGGGGCTAGCTATGGCAACCATGGATATAATTAAGTTATATGGATCTGAACCTGCAAATTTTCTTGATGTTGGGGGCGGAGCTTCCAAGGAAAAAGTTGCGGCCGCATTTAAAATTATACTTATGGATAAAAAAATTAAAGGTATTTTAATAAATATTTTTGGAGGAATTATGAGATGTGATGTTCTTGCTGCCGGAGTAGTTGAAGCAGCAAAAGAAACTAAATTATCAGTTCCATTAGTAGTAAGATTAGCTGGCACCAACGTAGAGATTGGAAAAGAAATTCTAAAAAAATCAAAATTAAAAATTATAGCTGCTAACAATTTAGAAGATGCAGCAAGAAAAATTGTGGAAGTAGCAAAGTAATTATGTCAATTTTAATTAATAAAAATACAAAAGTTATATGCCAAGGATTTACTGGTGTTCATGGTACTTTTCATTCAGAACAAGCTTTAGCTTATGGAACTAATTTAGTAGGTGGGGTTACTCCAAAAAAAGGTGGTCAAATTCATTTAGGAAAACCAGTCTTTAATACAGTGAATGAAGCGGTAGAAAAAACTCAGCCAAACGCTACTATGATTTATGTGCCTGCAAAATTTGCTGCTTCGGCAATTATTGAAGCAATTGAAAGTGAGATTGCTTTAATAGTTTGTATTACAGAAGGTATCCCAGTCTTAGACATGATTAAAGTTAAGAATAAACTCTCGAAATCAAAAAGTCGTTTGATTGGACCAAATTGCCCAGGAATTATTACACCGGGGGAATGTAAAATAGGGATCATGCCTGGAAGTATTCACAAAAAAGGGTCATGTGGAATTATCTCTCGCTCTGGTACTCTCACATATGAAGCTGTTTCTCAAACAACTGAAAAAGGTATTGGGCAATCCACAGTGATTGGTCTAGGAGGGGACCCAATAAATGGAACAAATTTTATTGATTGCTTAGAGCTTTTTATGAAAGATGAAGCAACTAAATCAATTTTAATTATAGGGGAAATTGGTGGTTCCGCTGAAGAAGAGGCCGCTGATTTCATCAAGTCATCAAAAATTAAAAAACCTGTTGTAGGATTTGTGGCTGGTATTACCGCCCCACCCGGAAGAAGGATGGGTCATGCCGGGGCAATTATTTCCTCTGGCAAAGGTGATGCAAATGACAAAATTGAAAAAATGAAATCATGCGGTATTTTAATCGCAGAATCCCCAGCGTTAATGGGGAAAACTCTGCATGATAAACTTGCAAGATAATTCTTTCAATTTTATAATAATAATTTGAAATTTTAATATCAATGGACGAAAATAAAAATAACAACATTTATGAAAAAACCTCATTCTTGCAAGGTAGTAACAGTCATTTTATAAAAGAACTCTATTTACAATATATAAATAACCCTTCAAAAACGCCAGAAAGTTGGAAACAATTTTTTGATGGCCTGAATGAAGATAAAGAAATAATAAAAAAAGAAATTTTAGGACCAAGCTGGGGTCCCAAGAAAGATGATTTTAAAAGAAAAAATTTAGATAAGGATTTATTAGAGAGTATAGAAAATTCTTCTACTGAAAAATTAATTGATGCAGAAAACTTTGAAAAAGAAAAAGAACAATCAGTAAAAGCCATTGCACTTATAAGAGCTTATAGAATTAGAGGACACCTCATTGCAAATCTTGATCCTCTTAGAATGATGGAAAGAAAATATCTTTACGAATTACACCCAAATGATCATGGTTTCGAAAAAAAGGATTATAATAAAAAAATTTACTTAAATGGTTATTTAGATAGAGATTACGCAACTGTTAACGAAATGCTTGAGTTTCTTAGAAAAACTTATTGTTCAACGATAGGTGTTGAATATATGCATATTTCAGATCCTGTTGAAAAAGTTTGGTTAAGAGAAAGAATGGAAAAAAAAGAACATCAATTAAATTTTACAGAAAATGGAAAAAAAGCTATTTTGAATAAACTTATACAAGCAGAGGGTTTTGAAAAATTTTTAGCAATTAAATTTTTAGGGACAAAAAGATTTGGAATAGATGGGGGGGAATCATTAATTCCTACCTTAGAACAATTAATTAAAAGAGGCGGACAATTAGGTGTTAAAGAATTAAAGATTGGAATGTCTCACAGAGGAAGACTTAACGTTTTAGCAAATGTTTTGCAAAAATCTTACAAGCGAATGTTTAATGAATTTGCAGGTGAATTCGAAACTCCAAGCTCAGACTCTACTGGTGATGTTAAATATCATCTAGGAGCTTCTTCAAATAGAGAGTTTGATGGAAATTTAGTTCATATTTCTTTATCAGATAATCCCTCCCATCTTGAAGCTGTTAATCCTGTTGTCCTTGGTCAATCACGTGCTAAACAGTTTTTTCATAATGATAAAAAAAGACAGAAGGTTATCCCAATTTTAATACACGGGGATGCAGCTTTTGCTGGGCAAGGAGTTGTAGCAGAATGTTTTGCTATGTCGGGCTTACCTGGACATAATACTGGAGGAACTATTCACATAATAGTTAATAATCAAATTGGATTTACTACTAATCCAAAATTTGCAAGATCTTCACCCTATCCATCTGACTTAGCTAAAATGGTTGAGGCACCAATCTTACATGTAAATGGTGACGATCCAGAAGCAGTAGTTCATTGTGCACGAATAGCTATGGATTTTAGACAAAAATTTAATCGGGATGTTGTTATTGATATGATTTGTTATAGAAGATTTGGTCACAACGAAGGAGATGAACCATCTTTTACCCAACCAGTGATGTATAAAAAAATTAAAAAACATCCTACGACTTTAAATGTTTATGCCCACAAATTAATTAAAGAAAAAACAATCACTGAAAATGAGTTTAAAGAGATGAAGGTTAAATTTAAAAATCTTCTTGAGGAGCAGTTTAAAACAGCAAAAGAGTATAAGCCTAAATTAGAATGGTACGAAGGTGTTTGGTCAAGATTTAAACCAGAGAAAGGAAAAGATAAAAGAGGTTTAACAGGAGTTTCAGAAGATAAAATTAAAAAAATAGGAAAGATTATTACACATATCCCCGAAAGTTTTAATGTACATCCAACAATAAAAAAAATATTTGAAAAAAAGAAAAAAATGTTTCTAACAGGTGAAGGTTTTGACTGGGCTACTGCAGAACAGCTGGCATTTGCAACATTATTGACAGAAGGTTATCCAGTAAGACTTTCTGGTCAAGACTCTGGGCGTGGTACATTTAGTCAGAGACATTCAGTTCTTCGAGATCAATCTGATAGCACTTATTACACACCTTTAAATAATATTTCTAAAAAACAAAAAAGGTATGAGGTAATCGATAGTTTGCTTTCTGAATTAGCAGTATTAGGTTTTGAATATGGATACTCGTTATCAGAACCAACGTCTTTAGTTGTTTGGGAAGCGCAATTCGGTGATTTTGCAAATGGAGCTCAAGTTGTAATTGATCAATTTATTGCACCAGGTGAAAGAAAATGGACAAGAGCAAGCGGTTTAGTAATGTTACTGCCGCATGGTTACGAAGGCCAGGGTCCCGAACATTCATCAGGAAGATTAGAAAGATTTTTACAATTATGCGCCCAAGAAAATATGCAAGTAGTGAATTGTACCACGCCAGCAAACTATTTTCATGCATTGAGAAGACAAATACATAGAGGTTTTAGAAAACCTCTAATAATTATGACACCAAAATCTTTATTAAGAAATAAAAAATGTGTTTCAAATATAGATGATTTTGGTATTAAAAATTCATTTCACAGAGTTTTATGGGATCATGCCATAGATCCAAAAAGTGAAGGTTTTATTAAATTAAAAAAGCCAAAAAAAATAAAAAAAGTGATTCTTTGTTCAGGAA
>MDSV01244904.1_pt1 | contig 10423 bp, 13 predicted proteins | sample 810851 | NCBI WGS metagenome assembly MDSV01 (sample SAMN05326640, study PRJNA326480) | marine metagenome | isolation source: seawater | place: Atlantic Ocean: North East | collected 2012
AATTTTTTTTACAGGAAAAGAAAAACTTTTTCTCAATTTAAAGAAGATTTATTTATTGCCGATTATTTTAAGGGTCAAAATGTTGGAAAATATGTTGACATAGGTGCTTACCATCCAATGAGATTAAGTAATACATATCTTCTTTATAAAAAAGGGTGGACAGGAACTAATGTTGATTTGAATCCAATTTCAATCGATCTATTTGAAATTGCAAGAAAAAAAGATAAAAATATTTGCAGTTTGATCAGTGACCAAGATAATATGTTAGTGGATGCGTATTTTGATCATGAATGGAGTGCTTCTAATAGTATAATTGCTAATGAAAGGCTTACTATAAAAAAAAAAATGAAAACTAATACTTTTAACAACATAATTACGCATGACTTTGATTTCTTAAATATAGATTTAGAAGGTCATGATTATAACGTTTTAAGAACAATTGACTTTAATAAGTTTAATCCGAAACTTATATGTGTAGAAATATTGAAAGGGCACAATAAAGATTACATCTTTGATTATATGAAAAAAAATAATTTTGTATTGATTAAAAATCTCGGCCCAAGCTTCTTTTTTGAAAAAAATATCAAATGAAAATTATTGACTGCTTTTCTTATTTTGATGAAGATTTAATATTAGAAATAAGACTTTCAACTTTATATGATTATGTTGATGAGTTCGTAATTTGTGAAGCAACTCTTGATCATGCGGGGAATAAGAAAAATCTAAATTTTAATATAGATAAATTTAAAGAATACAAAGATAAAATAAATTATATTGTTGTTAACGATTTACCAAGAGAGGTTAAAAAATTTAAAAAAAATTGGCATCCTGCGCATGCAAGAGACCAATTTCAAAGAAACGCGCTTGTAAGAGGAATTGAGCATTGCGATGAAAACGATTTAATTATGATTTCTGATTTGGACGAAATCCCAAATCCAGAAAAAATTTTAAAATTTGGAAGTGAAAACAATTATTCTTGTTTCGTTCAAAGCAATTATTTGATGAAGTTTAATTTATTGAATACAACTGAACCTTATTGGTATGGAACTAGAATGTGTAGAAAAAAAAATTTAAAATCACCTCAATGGTTAAGGGAGATCAAGGCAAAAAAATTGCCATTTTATAAATTTTATAAACCTAGGTTTGACAAATTTATTGAAAATGGTGGGTGGCATTTTAGCTCAGTAAAAGATGCAAAAGGCATTTATAAAAAATTAAATTGTTACTCTGAACAGCAATTTAATAATAAAACTTATAAAAATATGGATATTATTGAAAAAAAAATATTTGAAAAGAGAGATCTTTTCAATAGAGAATATGAATATAAAGTAGTTAATATTGACAATTCTTTCCCAGATTTTATTTTAAAGAATAAAGAAAAATTAAAAGATTTAATTTACAAGGAATAAAATGTTTAAAATTAATGAAAAAGATTTGCCAAATCAGATACCTGTATTTCCTCTGTCTGGAGTTATTTATTTTCCTAAAACTAACCTTCCGCTTAATATATTTGAAAAAAGATATTTAGATTTAGTTAATGATGCTTATAACAACAATAAATTAATGGGCATGGTGCAATCAAAGAAAGAAAAAAATGATGTTTATCAAGTTGGTTGTTTAGGAAAAATTAGCGAATATCAAAAAAGTGAAGATGGAAGAATTTTAATTAATTTGACTGGTATTACCAGATTCAAGATATTTGAAGAAATTCCAAACAATAAATTATATAGACAATTTAAAGTTGATTACAAAGAATTCAAATTTGATACAAATCACTCTGAGAAAGCTATTGATACTGGTGACTTAATTAATAAAGCTAAAACATTTTTTAAAAGAAATGGACTTTTGCTTAATTGGATTGAATTTGAAAAATTAGATCTGATGCAAAAAATTAACACGCTTGCTATGATTTCGCCTATTACTAATGAAGAAAAACAGAAGCTGCTTGAGTCAATTTCGTTGAATGATAGAGTTAAAACGCTTGAAGATATAATTGGATTTTATCTTTACGATACTGGATTAAACAATTCAATAAATTAATTTGCAGATTTATTCATAGAGTCAAAAAAGTCTGCATTGTTTTTAGTATTTTTTAATTTTGCAATTAGAAACTCTATACCGTCCATAGTTCCCATCGGGCTTATTATTCTTCTAAGTACATTCATTTTTGAAAGATCGTCTTTTTCAAACAGTAATTCCTCTCTTCTTGTTCCAGATCTAGTAATGTCTAACGCTGGATAGATTCTTTTATCTGCAACTTTTCTATCAAGAATTAATTCTGAATTACCTGTTCCTTTAAATTCCTCAAAAATTACTTCGTCCATTCTGCTTCCTGTATCAATCAGAGCAGTTGAAATAATAGTTAAAGATCCGCCTTCTTCTACATTCCGTGCTGCACCAAAAAATCTTTTTGGTCTTTGTAATGCATTAGCATCTACACCACCTGTTAAAACTTTACCGGAGCTTGGAATTACTGCATTGTAAGCTCTGCCTAATCTAGTGATAGAGTCAAGTAATATTACAACATCTTTTTTGTGTTCCACTAATCGTTTTGCTTTTTCTATTACCATTTCTGCAACAGCGACGTGTCTTGAAGCTGGCTCATCGAATGTTGAAGCCACTACTTCACCTTTTACTGATCTTTGCATGTCCGTGACTTCTTCAGGTCTTTCATCAATTAAAAGCACCATTAAATAACATTCTGGATGATTTGCAGTAATTGACTGAGCTATATTCTGAAGAATAATTGTTTTTCCCGCTCTTGGAGGGGATACAATTAGTGATCTTTGACCTTTGCCGATAGGACTAACTAAATCAATAAGTCTTGCAGTGTTGTCGGGTTTCTTTTCAACTTTTGTAGTCTCAACTTCTAATTTAATTCTCTCATTAGGGTAAAGCGGCGTAAGGTTATCAAAGGCAATTTTGTTTTTTCCTTTTTCTGGTTCATCAAAGTTGATCTTATTAACTTTGAGTAGTGCAAAGTATCTTTCAGCATCTTTTGGTCCTCTAATTTCACCCTCTACAGAGTCTCCAGTCCTTAAGCCAAATCTTCTTATTTGACTAGGGCTTACGTATATGTCATCTGGACCTGGTAAATAATTTGACTCGATGGCCCTTAGAAAACCAAAACCATCTTGAAGAACTTCTAGAACTCCAGTTGCTGTAATCTGTTCGTTTTTCTCTGCTAGCTTTTTTAATATAGCAAAAAGAATCTCTTGTTTTCTCAAAGTACTAGGGTTTTCGATACCTAGCTTCTCCGCCTCATTGATAAGCTCTGCAGGATTTTTTTGCTTTAATTCTTGTAAATTCATGAAATTGTTTTGATAAGTAGGAATGTTTTAAAAATATATGTTTTTTTTACAGAATTTCAAGCTTTATAAAGGCTTAAAAATAACAACAAAAACAACAACAATTAGTATTATCGTGGGAGCTTCATTTATTATTCTATAAAATTTGGAAGACTTTTGATTACTATCGATCGCAAAATCACTTAAATATTTTCCCAGCATAAAATGATACAAAGTTAATAAAGTTACTAAAATTATCTTAATTTGCATCCATAATTCAAAAAAAACTGCAAACCCTAAACTATGAATCAGAAGTATACCAAACAACCAAGATAGTAACATAGCTGGCATCATAATATAATTATAAAGCTTCCTTTCCATAACTTTGAAAACATTTTTTTGACTCTCGTGTGATGCGTCAGAATGATAAACAAAAATTCTTGGTAAATATAACAACCCGGCCATCCAAGATATAACTGCAATTAGGTGGAGAGATTTAAATAAAAGGTATAGGTTCATTTAAATATATTTCTTTACTAATTTTTCAAAAAGATCGATATGTTCAGAATCATCATTAAGACATGGGATAAGATCAAAATTTTCACCCCCGTGACTCAAAAAACTTTCTCTGCCTTGTATATTAATTTCTTCTAAGGTCTCTACACAGTCAGATGCAAAACCCGGACAAATAACTAATAGATTTTTTATTCCTTTTTTTGGTAAGTCCTCCAAAGTTTTGTCCGTGTAAGGTGTCAACCATTCTTGGGGACCAAACCTGGATTGGAAAGTTAATTCAATATTTATAGATTTATATTTTTCCTTCATTAATCTTGTGGTTTTATGACAATAGCAGTGATACGGATCTCCTTTATCAAAATATTTTTTTGGAATACCGTGATAGGATGAAATAATTAAATCAGGTTTCCAATCAATTGATGCAACCTTTTTTTCTATGCTTTTTGCAAGAGCATTAATATAATCAGGCTCACTTTCGTAATGAGGAATTATTTGTAAACTAGGCTGCCATCTCATTCCCATTAGAGATCTATAAACTTCGTCACATACTGTTGCTGTCGTAGGTGCTGCATATTGGGGGTATAGAGGCAAGATTATGATATTTTCACAACCTAAATTTTTTAGTAAGTTTAATTTAGATTTAATGCTTGGATTACCGTATCTCATTGCAAAATCTACAATAATTTTTTCATTCCCAATTTTTTTGTTAAGTTTTTCAGTTTGGCTTTTAGTAAAATATAAAAGCGGGGATTCGTTAGTATCTTTCCTCCATATTTTTTTATAAGCATGTGCGGTTTTAGAAGGTCTAAAAGTAAGTATAAATAAATTTAAAATAATCTGCCATATTATTGGGTTAACTTCTATTACTCTTCTGTCAGATAAAAATTCCTTCAAATATTTTCTAATATCCCACCAGCTTGTGGAGTCTGGTGTTCCTAAATTAATAAGTAAGACACCAGTTTTCCCAAACTTTATATCTGGATGATTATTTTTCATTTTAATATTCTCTAAAATATTTTATCAACTTTTCAACTTTATCCGGGTCTGTTTCAGGAAGCAAACCGTGACCCAAGTTAAATATATAAGGTAAACCTTTGAATATATCTAAGTATTTTTTTGCTTCACTCAGAATTTCTTTCTCATCGGATAATAATATTCTAGGATCTAAACCTCCTTGTAAAACTACATTTGACAAATTTTGTTTAGCCCAACTTGGGTCAACCTTATAATCCAAACTAATAGCATTAGGTTTCACTATATTATTAAACTCTTTATAGTTTTTGTTTATACCTCTTGGAAAACAAATCACAGGAATTTTCTTTTCTTTACAAAAATTTACAATTTTGAGATTGGGGGTATAACAAAAATTAGGGAGATCTTCTGATTTTATTAATCCTGCCCAAGAGTCAAAAATTTGTATAACATCTGCTCCGGCTTCAACTTGATTTTCAATATGAGTACATAAATAATCATGTAATTTATCAAGGATTAAATTTACTTCAAACTTTTTTGATTTGATTTTTTCATAATTAATTTCTTCTTTGCTCATTTTTATACCAAGCATATAAATTAATAATGTCCAGGGAGCTCCTATAAATCCTATTAAAGATTTATCTTTGTCTAATTTTTCTCTAGATATTTGTATTGCTTTATAGACAGGGTGTAATTTTTTAGTAAAGGAGATTTTATCATTATTTAAAAAATTTTGAAAATTAAACTCCTCTAAGATTGGCCCTTGATCTTTTATAAATTCTACCTTTTGGTTTAGAGCATAAGGAACCATTAAGATATCAGAAAAAATAATAGCAGAGTCTAGATTAAATCTTTTTATCGGTTGTAATGTTATTTCAGAGCTTAATTCACTATTTAAACAAAGACTAATAAAATCTTGATTTTGAGACCTAATTTTTCTAAATTCAGGTAAATATCTTCCTGCTTGTCTCATAAACCAAATTGATTTACAAATTTTTTTTTCTTTTAATATCTCTTTAAGGTTACTCATTAAATAATTAAAGTTTATAAGTGTAGTTCTAGTTATTGGCTCTGTTAATTAGTTATATAACGATTTTTACAACTTTTATACATGGGCAATTTAACAACTTTTATTACTTTTAGTAGATTTTTTGGTTTTATTTATTTTATAAACATCAAAAAAACATTATTATTAACAATCAATAACTTGTTAAATTAATGTTAACTAATGTTAATTGTTTTTCTTTAATATTAGAAAATATGTAAAACATTTGTTTGTTATAATTTTATTAACAAAGATATGAACGAAAAATACAATGTATATCTTGTGTCTGACTCTACGGGTGAAACCTTAGATAGAATTTTTTTATCATTAAAATCACAATTTGCTAATTTCGAATATGAGAAAAAAGAGTTTGCTTTTATACGAACGGAGCAACAAATTGATAAGATAATAAAAGAATGCAATCAAATTAATAACTCGATTATATTGTACACAATTGTTGAGACCAGATTAGCTAAATACCTGGCTAATCAAAGTGAAAAAAGTTCAGTTCCGTGTTTTGGTGTCCTTGGAAATCTGATCTTGAGTTTTTCAAAACTACTTAACCAGAAAGCAATTCATAAACCAAGCGCCCAGCATGTTTTAGATGATGATTATTACAAAAGAATAGAGGCTATTCAATTTACTATGACACATGATGATGGCAAAAAAGTAGATGATATTAACAGTGCCGATGTAGTTTTATTGGGAGTAAGCAGAACAAGCAAAACACCCACCTCGATTTATCTTGCTAACAGAGGTTATAAAACTGTTAATATACCACTTGTCTTGGATCAAAAGATTCCAGAAGATTTAAAGACAAATAAAAGATCTTGCATTATTGGATTAATAGCTGATCCAGAAAGATTATCAGATATAAGACGTAATAGAGTAGCTATTATGAAGGATCAAAATCTCAAAGAATATACTGACTTAAACTCTATTAAAAAAGAGGTAGAAGACTCGAAAAAATTATTTAAAAAGAATAATTGGCCTATAATCGATGTTACAAGAAGATCTGTAGAAGAAACTGCTGCATCAATTCTTAAAATTATTGAGATAAAAAAAAATAAATGAAAATAATATTAGCTTCCAAAAGCGGAGTAAGAAAAAAAATTTTAGACAAATACAATATCGAAAATGAAGTTATAATTTCAAATGTAGATGAGGATGAAGTAAAAAAATCATTATTGGATGAAGGGGCCGATCCGCTATCCATATCAAAAAATCTCGCAGAAATTAAATCTATAAAGGTAAGCAGTAAAAATCCAGATCGCTATGTTCTAGGAGCCGATAGCGTTATCTCACTCAAAAAAGAGCTAGTTAATAAACCAAAATCTAGAGAAGAAGCATTAGCTATTTTAAAAAGACTCAATAATCAAAAACATTATTTGATCAGTTCAGTATGCATATCAAAAAATGGGGCAATGATATGGAATCACACAGACTCCTCAGAGCTAAAAATGAAAAATCTTAGTAATGATGAATTATCTTCATACTTAAAAAAGATAGAAACACAAACGCTCCTCGCTTATGGGGTTTACCAAATAGAAGCAAACGGAATAGATTTATTTGAATATATAAAAGGAGATAAAGATTCAATTATGGGTCTACCTATTAAGCATATCATTAATTATATTAAACAATTAAAAATATGAAAAAAAAATTTGGAATAATTGGAAACCCCATAAAACACTCTTTATCACCAGTTTTGCATAATTACTGGTTTAAGAAATATGATATAAATGCTGATTATACAATTATAGAGGATGCAGATAAAAATTTATCTGAAATAATAAAAAAAATCAAAAAAGGTTACTACACAGGAATCAATGTGACACTACCTTATAAGCAAAAAATTATAAATCATGTCGACAAAGTAATTAATGATGCAGAACTTACTGGATCGGTGAATACGATTTTTTTAGATGATGATAAAACATTAATTGGTGAAAATACCGACGTGTACGGATTGCAAGCTGCCTATTTAAAAAAAATTGATAATAGCTCTAATAAAAAAGCATTGATTATTGGTGCTGGTGGTGTCTCACCATCAGTAATTTTATCGATAAAAAAATCAGGTATAAGAAATATTTCTATTACTAACAGAACAAGTGAGAAGTGTGCTTTCTTAAAGAAAAAATTTAATTTTTTAAATATAATATCTTGGGCAGACTTAAGGCCACAAATAAAAAATTTTGATATAATTATTAATGCAACGAGCTTAGGACTTAAAAACGGTGACGATTTTAATTTCAATTTTTCAAATACTAAAAGTGAAGCCATCTATATTGATACAATCTATAATCCTCTGGAGACAAAAACTTTTAAATACTTAAAAGAAAATGGAAGAAAGGTGTTTAATGGCCTCGATATGTTCATTTATCAAGGACAAAAATCTTTTTACTTATGGAATAAAATTAATCCTGAAATTGATGACAAATTATTAGATTTGTTAAATTCGAAACTAAAATGATTAAAATAGGTATCACAGGATCGATAGCTTCTGGAAAAACAACTGCAAGTAAGATTTTATCCTACAAAAGAGGACCTCTTTTTAGTGCAGATAAAGTTGTTAAAGATCTTTATAAAAGTAAATATTTCAAATCTTTAATAGCGAGACGATTTAAAATAAAAAAAAATAATCAAATTAAAAAATCTTTAAAAAAACTTATTTTAGAAAATAAAAAAAATATTTATAAATTAGAAAAAATAATTCATCCCCTAGTAAGAAAAAAAATGAGAATTTTTATTTCACAAAATCGTGGAAAAAAATTTCTTTTCTTTGAGATACCCCTATTAATTGAGAGCAAGCTAATGAAGCATTTTAACATAATTATTTTTATAAAAACAAAAAAAAAATTGAGGCTTAAGAGATTTTTATCAAAGATTGGTGAAAAAAAGTTATTTAACTTATTAAATAGTAAACAAATGATTGATACAAAAAAGATTAAATTTTGTGATTATGTAGTTGTTAATGAAAAAAATTTAAGTATTTTAAAAAAAAGTCTATTAGATATAATTAAAAAATATGAATGAAGTTTTTTTAGATACGGAGACTACAGGATTATCTTTCAAAGATGGGCATAAAATCGTTGAGATAGCGTGTATCGAGACCAAAGACTTAATTGCAACCGGAAAGGTTTTTCATAAATTAATTAATCCCAAAAGAAGTATGCCCGAAGAGGCATTTAAAGTACATGGTTTTACGCAAGATTTTTTGAGTGATAAAGAAACATTTGATCAAATCGTAGATGAGTTTTTAAATTTCATTAAAGATAAAAAAATTATAATTCATAACGCCTCTTTTGATCTAGGTTTTTTAGATGGAGAATTAGAGTCTATACAAAAAGAGAGAATAAATAAAAAACTAGTAATAGATTCTTTGGAGGTAGCTAGAAATAAGTTCCCGGGAACATCAAATTCTTTAGATGCACTTTGTAAAAGATTTAATATAGATTTATCTCGAAGAACAAAGCACAATGCTCTTCTAGACTGTGAATTGTTGAGAGAAGTTTATATAAATTTGTTAGGTGCTAAGGAACCTAAATTTAATCTTTCGGATAACACATCTGAAATAAATATTAATAAAACAAAGGATTATAATAAAATGGTGGTTAAAATATCGGATATTGAATTAAAAAAACATAAAGAGTTTTTAAAATCTGAATTAAAAAAGAATTTTTATTGATCTTTTCGCATTTTATATAATTTTTCAAAATCAACGGACTCACTAATTTTCACATCTTTAAATCCTGAATTTTCAAATAAAAAAACAAATATTCCCCTTAATTCAGGGTAAATCTTATTTGGAACTTCTATAAGAATTATTTTTTCCATCTCTTCTTTAGATAATTTGTTACCTTCCAACTCAACGATTGTTGAAAAAACAATTTTTGTATTAATAGTCTCAAAATCATCTTTCGTTGGTGAGAGACCTAAGCTTGTTAATACTTCTATAATATTTTGCTTAGCCTGAGAGCTTTTTATATCAATATTAATTTTATAATTTGCAATGTCTTTAGAGAGTAAAAAAAATGTTTTTGGATTTGGAATATTAAAACTCAATTCTTTTATATATTTTCCTATAATTTTATAACTCATCTTTATTATTCTCTATTATCTCGCCATCAATAGTTTTGTTTTGTGATTTATCATCGTTTTTTGTTTTTTTTCTTAAAATTAATTTAAATAAAATTTTTCTAGTAAAGGGAACAAGCAATAAGAAACCTACAAGATCAGTAAAGAAACCAGGTATAATTAATAATAAGGCGGCTAAGGCTATAGAAGCACCCGACATTATCTCGTAAATAGGTATCTTATTTTGGTACAGATTTACCATGCCAGATTTTAATGTTTGCAATCCTTGGTGTTTTGCAAAATATAGACCAATTATTGCGGTCAAAAAAATTAAAGCTACAGTGTTTAGGGCTCCAACTTGCCCCCCCACCTCAATCAATAGGTATATCTCTAAAGCTGGAAGGCATATAAATATGAGAAAAAATGGGTTCATTTGTCTGATACAAAAATATATGATTAATGTATATTTATCAAATTATGAGTAACAGTTTTGGATACATTGATATTATTTTGCTCGGCATGATAG
>MDSV01248932.1_pt1 | contig 10423 bp, 10 predicted proteins | sample 810851 | NCBI WGS metagenome assembly MDSV01 (sample SAMN05326640, study PRJNA326480) | marine metagenome | isolation source: seawater | place: Atlantic Ocean: North East | collected 2012
GCAAGTACACACTTCACCTTGGTTAAGCGTAAACATTGCAAAACCTTCTAAACATTTATCAAAGAAGTCATCATCTTTTGACATAATATCTTCAAAGAAAATATTAGGAGATTTTCCTCCTAATTCCAAAGTGATTGGAATTAAGTTTTGTGATGCATACTGCATGATTAAACGCCCAGTAGTAGTTTCACCAGTAAAAGCTATCTTTCTAATTCTTTTAGAAGATGCTAAAGGTTTACCTGCTTCAAGACCATAACCGCTTACAATATTAAGAACTCCTGCTGGCAATAGATCTCCGATCAGTTCCATTAAAAGTAATATTGATGCTGGTGTTTGTTCTGCTGGTTTTAAAACTACACAGTTTCCAGCTGCTAAAGCCGGTGCTAGTTTCCAAGTAGCCATTAACAACGGAAAGTTCCACGGTATAATTTGTCCAACTACACCAAGTGGTTCAGGTATATGATAAGAATATTCGCTATTACTTATCTCAGCTACAGAACCTTCCTCCGCTCTAATTACTCCCGCAAAATATCTCCAGTGGTCCACGACCAGTGGCAAATCTGCAGCCATACATTCTCGTATTGGTTTACCATTGTCCAAACATTCTGCAGTGGCTAATAAATTTAGATTTTTTTCTATTACATCAGCAATTTTTAAGAGAATGTTTGATCTCTCTGTTATTGAAGTCTTTCCCCATGAAGGAAAGGCTGCGTGGGCCGCATCTAACGCTGCCTCAACGTCTTTTTCATTTGAACGTGGCACCTGACATATAACTTCATTTGTAATTGGAGTAGTATTATCAAAATACTTTCCAGACTTTGGCTCTACAAATTTTCCGCCAATAAAGTTTCCATATTTTGATTTGAATGGAAATTTTACTTTTAAGTGTGAAGTGTCAATGGAAGATGACATTTTCGAGCTTTTTGCTTGTTGCGTGCTCATTATTTCTCCTTATTGTTGTTTATTCATTAATTAAAGCTAATTTGAATAAAGATGTACAGGGTTAGTAGAACCAAAATGGGGAGCATATTAATATTACAATTTTGGGTTGTTTTTATCAATTGAGGGTTGTTATAAAATGGGAAACGGGAGATTTTAAATCTCCCGTTTTAATAAGATGACTATTTATCTTCTTCTTTTTCTTTATCGCTAATTTTTTCTTCTGGAGCCGGATTTCCTTCTAATTCTTTAGAAATTGCTGCGGCCTCATCTCTTATTACTTTTTCAATTTCAGCGGCAACGTTAGGATTTTTTTCTAAATAAATCTTAGCATTTTCTCTACCTTGACCTATTTTTTCACCTTTATAAGCGTACCAGGCACCTGACTTCTCAACAACGCCAGCTTTAGCCCCAAGATCAACTAACTCTCCAACTTTGCTAATTCCTTTTCCGTACATTAAATCAAATTCTACTACTTTAAAAGGAGGGGCAACTTTATTTTTAATAACCTTAACTCTTGTAGAGTTTCCAATTATTTGATCTTTGTCTTTTATTGCGCCAATTCTTCTTATATCCATTCTTACAGACGAATAAAATTTTAATGCATTTCCTCCAGAAGTTGTTTCTGGATTTCCAAACATTACACCTATTTTCATTCTAATTTGATTTATAAATATAACCATTGTGTTAGATTTAGAAACTGAACCAGTTAATTTTCTTAAAGCCTGACTCATAAGTCTAGATTGAAGACCAACATGATGATCTCCCATCTCACCCTCTAATTCAGCTTTTGGCGTTAAAGCAGCAACTGAGTCAACTACTAGTACGGAAATTGAACCAGATTTAATTAGTGTGTCTGTAATTTCTAAAGCTTGTTCGCCGGTATCTGGTTGCGAAATTAGAAGTTCTTCAGTTTTGACACCTAGTTTTTTAGCATAAATAGGATCCATTGCATGCTCAGCATCAACGAAAGCACATATTCCACCCGCTTTTTGTGCCTCTGCAACAACTTGCAATGCTAATGTAGTTTTGCCAGAAGACTCCGGTCCATATACTTCGATTATTCTTCCTTTAGGCAGTCCTCCTATGCCTAAAGCTAGATCTAAGCTAAGGGAACCTGTTGAAATAGCCTCAATGTCTAAAGCTTGCTGCTGGCCCAATCTCATTACTGAACCTTTTCCAAAATTTTGATCTATTTGACTAATTGCTGCTTCCAAAGACTTGTTTTTTTCCTTTAATTCTTGATCTTTTTTGTTGTCTGATTTCACAACTTTTAAATTATTTTTTGTCATTTTTATCCTTTTTTTTGTTTCGAATCGTTAATTTAAATGTACACGATTTGTTCTTTTTTTCAAGTTTTTTAAAATCTACCAAAATTACTTGTTTTTATTGAGTAAGATATAAAGTTAGGACTTTTTAATATTGGCTAGAGTTAGTTTGCCTACAACCTCAAGGAGTTTAAATTTTGAAGTTATATAGTCTCTTTCAGCTTTTGCGTTATCAATTTTTGCGTTTAAAAGAAGACTCCTGGACTGAATTACGTCTAAAGTTGTCCTAGTATTTCCAGAGTCATATTCCAAAGTGATACCTTCGTTAGCTATTTCAGCGGCTCTAACCTGAGCTTTTGTAGCTTCAAACACACTAAATGCAGCCTGATAAGCTGACCAAGCATTAATAGTATTTGTTTTTACCTCGTTTTGAGTATTTTCTAATAGAAGATTACTTCGATCTCTTTTGAATTTAGCTTTTTTTAAAGAAGAGTAATTTTCGCCTCCTTTAATTATCGGCCATGTAATAGTTGCTTTTACAGTTTCTTCATCAACATCATCTATCGTTGAACTAAAGTCATGATTTTCGGTCTTTGAATAATTAATTGAAGCAGAAGGAGAAAGATGTGATTTTTCGATATTTACTTTTTTTTTAGATATTTCATATTCTAATTGAGCTATTAGTAATTTAGGACTATTTTTTTCTGATAATGCTAATACTTCTGACAAATTTTTTGGTAAATTAATATCTACGTCTAAATTTGAATTATCAGTTTCTGGAGCAGTAGCACTTGTTATTCTTTCAAAATTTGCTTTCGCTGACAAAAGTTCTGTTTTTGAAGAAATAAAACTTGCTTTAGCCGCTGCTAAAGATGACTCAGATTGAGCTAAATCTGTAAGTGTAATTTCACCTTTTTGCATTCTTGTACTATCAGATTCCACTTGCCTTTCAAAGAGGTCAACATTTTCAAGGTTAAATTTTCTACTCTTATATTTATAAATTAAATCATAATATGCATTAACAGAATTTAACATCACTTCCTGTTCTGCTTCTAATAATTTTAAATTTTCTTGATTAACTTCTAATTTTGACATTTTAAATGAATTATAACCTTTGAAACCCTTGAAAATTTTTTGATCTACAGAAATTGTTTTAGACTCAGAATTGATACTAGTATCATTAAGAGTGCCTCCACTTTGATTGGTTCTGTTCGAAGACTCTGAACTTTTAATATCACCTGATAGACTAACACTAGGTAAAAATTCACTTCTTGAGATATTTATATTTTCTTTTACAGCTTCAAGATTTTTTCTTTGTGCATTCAATTTAGGGTTATTTTTAAAAGAAGATTCTAAAAAAAAAATTAAGTCTTTAGCTGAAGTTTTGAGGCTAAAATTAAATAAAAAGATAATTAAGATTAAAAAAAATTTCATATTAGTTAATTCTTATATTACTAAGTCTATGTTTTTTGTCCAATTTTATAGTTATATCAGCTTTAAATTTCAGATCTTTAATCATTTGTTTTGTAATTCTTTCATAAAACATAATGAAATTTTTTATTTGTAAAAATGTCATTACTTTTTTACCTTTAGCTGAAAGCTTTAATTTTTTTTCTTGTAATAGCCTCCATTTAAAAACATACTTAAAACTTGGTATTTCTAAATAAATTAATTTATCAATTAAATTAAATATTTTTTTATAGTTTTTTATAAGCTCATTATTAACTTTTTTTCTCCAAGTCAATTTTTTATCACTATTTTTTTCTAATTTGTTTATTGGCTTAGTTAATTTTTTATTACTTTGATGTTTTGCACCAACGCACCAGCCTTCAAATATTATAACTGATGGTTTTTTGCTAATTTTAACCCATTTATTTTTGGGTAGCCTGTCATCAATTGATTTGTCGAATCTTGGGATTTTTAAAGGCTTAAAATTCTTTTTTAATAACTTTTTTAAAATTCTATATAATAGATTTGTATCATGCGTCCCTGGAACGCCTCTCGTCAAAAATAATTCATGGATTTGTTTAGACATTTTTTTTCTTTCACTTAATTTTTTATAAAAATCATCGATTGAAAAACTTATTGCATGAAGTTTATATTTAGTATTTATGATAAGACTCAAAACCTGAGCCATCGTTGATTTTCCAGAACCTTGTCCTCCAGATAAGCCTATGAGTACTGGTCTGCCATTTTTAATATAACTTTTAAAAATTGATCTACAAATCGGTATATAATAATTTTTAAGCTGACCCATTTTATCTTGAAATGGCTCACCCAATACTTCTTGTTTTTTTAAAAATTTTAAATATTTTTTTTTTACTTTTATGAAGTCTTTCTTATACTCACTCATTTAGCTTTATTTTTTGTCAAGGGGATGTTCGTGTCCGTTAATAACACTAATATTTTTAAGATCAAAAGTATTTACAGTATCTAAACATCCAACGTTAAATCCTGTCAGCGCAGGATTACTTCTTGGATTATGATGAGTATAAATTCCACAAATAGAACAAAAGTAATGTTTAGCTACTTTTGTATGGAATTGATAAAAAGATAGTTTGTCTTTTCCTTTAATAAGTTTGAAGTCTTCATTTTTAACCATAGACATAACTGCTCCTTTTCTTTTACAAATTGAACAGTTACACTTTAAAACTTTTTCTAAATTATCCGGAACATTTATTTCAGCTTCTACTTCGCCACAATGACACTTTAATTTTTTCATTTTTTCCCTCTTTTAAACCTTTATGCATTAAACTATATTTGTTAATGCTTATCCACAACGATACAAGGTTATGCTTTAAATGTTCACCCTTTGATTCACTTTTGATTCATATTTAGACTCTTAATACAACTTATTAGTGTGTAAATACTTTTGATTTTTCTATATTTAGCTCTGAGGACAATAATTCTTTTTTGTTTTCCCTTAAAGAGACTAGATAAATCAAAATATTAAACAAGATGATGAGTATCATTAGAAGAGCAACATTAACCTTTATCAAAGTAAAAAAATAATAGCTTAAAAATATTAGAATAGTGGACCTTATAAAAACATTTATTTTAAATACAGCAATGATTGATAAAGAATGAATTATCAATCTATAAATAGACATTTTTGAGGGACCAAAATATCTTTTACCTCTAATAGAGTCGATAGTATTAAATAAAAATATATGTTTTTTTACTGATCCAGAAAAACTACTCCATAAACTTTCTTGGGTTGAAAGTTTTTTTATATCGTCTTTAATTAGACAGCTGTAATTGCCAAAATTAATTACTTTACCAGTTGAAATGATCGTGAGTAATTTATGAAGTTGATATAATATTTGAAAAAAAGGACCCTCGGACCTTTTAATTCTTTTGGCAACAACCGAAGTATTAGGATTTTCTATAATTTTTTCTACTAATAAAACAATTTCCTCAGGTCTATCCTCTCCATCTCCATCCATTAAAATTAAATAATCGAAATCCTCTCTTAATGATAAATATCTTATGCCAAAAGCGTTACATCGCGCGTGACCCCTATTCTCTTTCATATCTATTATTTCCAAAGATTTTATATTAGGAGGTACTTTAATCCCTGGATTTTTGTTGGTAGAAGCATCATTTATGATCAAACACTCAAACTGAGAATCTTTAATATTTTTAATATTTTTATCTATTTCGTTTAGGAGTCTAGAAAGTGATTCCCAATCATTAAAAACTGGTATTAGAATTTTAAAGATTTTCATTTAGCTCCAATCATGCAAATACCTATTGGTTTAATAGTACCAAAAACACCAGGACATATTTTTTTTAAAATCTTTGGATTACCAGCGTAAACAACTCCTCTAGAACTATCTATTTTATCTATTTTTTTATTAATTGTTTTAAACCATTTTGGTCTAGACTTTAAGTGATACGATAAATTGCCAGCAAACCATTCGTCTCCGATTACTGTTCCTATATCATTAGAAAAATTTTTATCCCACTTTGATTGGACAAGATAAGCAATTTCATTACCTGGAAAATCTGTTCTTTTATTATCTTGAGTATGTGAAACATAAAAATATAAAGAAGGTGAAAGAATAAATAAAAAAATAAAAGATGAAATAAAATATCTAAATCTAGATAGGTTTATGCTTTTTTTAAAAAGATAAACCATTAATACTCCAAAAAATAAATAGAAAGGTGTCATCCACATTGTTCTTACTTTAACACCAAATAAAAAAGATGTTATAAAAATTAAAAATATTGGAATTAAATTTATTGCTAATAAAAAAATTAATTTTTTATCTTTAAAGTTTAATTCTACTTTTAATTTTTTAATTAAGAAAACAAACATTACAAGAAAAGGAACAAGAATACCAATTTGTTTAAATAAGAAAATAAAAGGAAAAATCAAGTGATTAATAATATTTTCGTTTTCAACACCAGTTCTGTTAAAAGCATATTTTAACGAAGAATAATTATTATCAACTAACCATATAATGTGTGGTGTAATTAAAATTAAAAAAAATACACCTGGAATCAAGTAATTTAAATTGAATTTTTTTTCTTTAAATACTTTATAAAAAAAATATATCTTAATACCTATTAGTAAATATATAAATAAGTATTTTGATAAAAAACCTAGAGCTGCAAAAAAACCTAATAATAACCAATCTTTAGTTTTATTATGTTTAATTCCTTCCCAACAAAAATAAACTGCTAAAGCCCAAAAAGGTAATTGACATACATTTACATTAAATTCAGGAGTTGTAAAATTATAAAAATATATTCCCTCTAATAAAAAAACCGAAATTAAAGAATACATTTTGTCATTAAAAATATTTTGAGAAAATTTCCAAACGACAAAAAAAGATGTGACTACAAAAATTTGGCTTAATAAATAATAGGCCCAATCTGAATTGCTAAATATTTGAAAAAATATTTCTGCAGCTAAAGCACTGACTGGAGGATGTTTAGTAAAACCCCAGTCTAAATTGCTGCCCCATGCTAAAGCTTCGATAGTGTCTAATGGCAGATTTTGATTGGAGATTGTTGGAATCAATGTCCAAATAAACAAATGGCCAGCTAAAAAGGCAAAAAAGATATTAGAGATATTTTTTTTTTTAATCATTTTTTCATAAATATACAATTTAATGACTATTGACACTCATAAAATCAACCATATACTCGCCAACTTCTAAACATGCCAAAAAAGCCAATTAAAAAAGTTTTAAAGAAACCTGTCAAAAAACTTGTCAAAAAACCCTCTGGAAGAGCTTATAAACCTTCAGACAAGGAGAAGTATATGTGTACTAAGCATAAAAAATTTTTTTCAGATGAGCTAATTCGATGGAAAAAAGAGATTATACAATCTAATAGTTTAGGAAACATATTGAACTCCTCTGATGACAACATATCATCTGCTGATATGGTAGACCAAGCCTCTTCTTATACTGATAAATCGGTTGAGATGAAAGCCCTTTCGAGAAGTAGAAAATTAATTGAGAAGATTGATGCCGCAATCAGGAGAATAAAAGATGGAACCTATGGATACTGTGAGGAAACTTCTGAGCCAATTGGATTAAAAAGACTTATGGCTAGACCTATAGCAACACTATCAATCGAAGCGCAAGAAAGTCATGAAAGAGATGAAAAAATCTACGTAGAAGATTAAATACCAGGTACCTGTTCGCCTTTTTTTAATAAATCATATCCTTTTTTAACTGCATCTCTTGATGAAATCCTTTCATACCAATTTGAAAGATTTTTAAAGTTTTTTAATCCAATATCATGCCATTCATGTCTAGCGATCCAAGGAAATGTAGCGATATCTGCAATAGTATATTCATCGTAAGCTAGAAACTTTGTTTTTGATAAACGTTCATCGAGCTCACTGTAGATTCTTTTTGAAATCTTAAAATATCTTTCTTCACCAAATTTACTTTTTCCAGGATTGTAGTGATGAAATTGATGATGCTGACCTAACATAGGACCTATGTATCCCATTTGGCCCATTAACCATTGATTAATAAGAATTCTTTTTTCTTTATCATAAAATTTTCCACTTTTTTCAGCTAAATATATTAATATTGCACCAGACTCAAATAAACTAATATTTTTTTCATGATCAATAATTACTGGTATCTTACTAAATGGACTTATTTTTTTAAAATCTGATTTAAATTGTTCATCATTATTTATATTAATTTTAGTAATTTTATATTTAAAGTTTACCTCTTCTAACATTATAGAGATTTTTTTTCCATTAGGAGTGTCTGCGGTTAATAATTCAATCACTTTTTTTTATTTAAACCAAGTCTTTCATGTATATCTTTAGATGCAGTTGTAAATTCAAACCTGTATTTTTCGTTAGGTCTTGCTCTTTTAAAACATTCTACAGAGGCAAGGGCTACTTCATGAAAGCCGGATAATATAAGTTTTAATTTTCCAGGATAAGAGCAGATGTCTCCAACTGCAAAAATTCCAGGTTTATTTGTTTGAAAATTATCAGTATTTACAGATATTACTTTTTTATCCATACCTAACCCCCATTCAGCAATAGGTCCCAGTTTCATTACGAGTCCAAAAAAGCTTAATATAATATCTGTTTTTATTTTTTCAGTAACTCCGTCATCTTTTTTAATTTCAATAGAATCTATATTATCTTTTCCCTCTATTGATTGAAGTTGATAAGGTGTTTTGATTGAAATTTTTCCTTGTGCCTCTAATTTTTTAACTTCAGATAAAGTATGTGGGGCACCACGAAATTCGTTTCTTCTGTGAATCAAAGTTATTTTAGAAGTTTTAGATAACTCCAAAGCCCAGTCTAAAGCTGAGTCTCCTCCGCCAAATATAGATATATTTTTATCTTTAAAATGGTCTTTGTTTCTTACAGCATAGAAAATAGATATTTCCTCAAATTTTTCTGCTTCTTTTAATGTTAGTTTCCTTGGTTCAAAAGAACCAACTCCACCAGCAATTATTACATTTGGTGCAACAAATTTTTTATTCCTATTGGTTTTAATTATCCAATTACTTTTGTCTTGTACGACTTCATCAACTCTTTCATTATAGTGAAAATTTGTTTTAAAGGGACTTATTTGTTTTAACAAATTATCAGTTAACTCCTTTCCAGTACACTCGGGAACGGCTGGAATATCATAGATAGGTTTTTCAGGATAAAGTTCTATGCACTGACCTCCTGCTTTATCTAAGTTATCAATAACTTCTGCTTTGAGACCTTTAATTCCTAATTGATGGACAGCAAACAATCCTACTGGTCCAGCACCTATTATAATTACGTCTGTCTTTATCATTAAGATTGTTTAAGTGGTGTTTTTACTACCAACCCATCTAGTTCTTCGTTAACAATTATCTGACAACTTAGTCTGCTGTTAGATTTTGGTTCGTATGCCATATCAATCATATCAACTTCTGCGTCCTCTGCTTTAGGAACTTTATCTAACCATTTTTCTTCGACATAAACATGGCAAGTAGCACATGCCATTGATCCACCACAGTCAGCATCTATTCCAGGAATATTGTTTTGTAAAGCACCTTCCATAACTGTTAAACCTTTATCAACTTCTACAGTCGTAGTTTTTTCATCATGGCTTATATAAGTAATTTTAGGCATCTAGTTGAATATAGGGACAAAAAAAAATAGGGCAAGTGGTTAAACTCGCCCTATTTTATAGATCAAAATCTAATTATCTAGATGCTAATCTTGTATTTTGCATTGCAGCTGCCCAAATCACAAGACCAAAAGCGATCTTGTTTATAAAGTCAGCTAAATTGTAAATGATATTTAATGCATTTGCATCAACACCACCAGTTAGGTAACCAAATACATATCCTAGAGGATATATAGCCCAACCAATAGTAACGATGATTCTCATTGCACTAAATGCAGTTGTCATAGCTTTATTTCCGCCTTTTGCAGCTAATTGACCTGCTTCACCAGAAAAGATTTCAAATAATATGTAAATCCAACCAGCCATTCCAATTATGAAACCTACGAATGGTGCTATGTATCCGGCTTCTCCCATGTAACCACCGATTAACATAACTAATGAACCAATTAATAGTTTCCAGAATATTGAACTTGGTACTTTTCTTACAGCAGCCAAGATCAAATAGAATTCTATCATTTGAAGTGGAACAGTGATTACCCAGTCAATATATCTGTATACTGTTGGTGTATCTCCTGTAGTCACCCAAACTTCTCTCATATACATGTAGTGAACAAA
>MDSV01033982.1_pt1 | contig 10422 bp, 8 predicted proteins | sample 810851 | NCBI WGS metagenome assembly MDSV01 (sample SAMN05326640, study PRJNA326480) | marine metagenome | isolation source: seawater | place: Atlantic Ocean: North East | collected 2012
AGATCGAAAGGAAACATGATTTGCCATTATCAGAATCAAGTCATTGAAGATCCATTCAAGAACTTAGGTTATCAAGACATTTCTGCGTCTGTAGATTTTACTCAGTTGGCTAATGTCGCTATTGATGAAGGGTTCTTTATAGACCTTTTCACAACCCAAGCGATGTTTTTGCTCAATGAAAGCTCATTAAGCATCATTGGCGATATTGATTCTGAGGAGTCACATATGAGAGAAATTCAAAAACTTAAACAACTCATAATGCCAAACTATATGGGCGATGTTTTTAAATGCATGATTCTCGGAAAGGAAATATCTAGAGATAATTTTGGAGAATTAAATCACTTAACTCATACTCTTTAATAACTCATGGATTTAATACAGACATTAATATTAGCAATTATCCAAGGACTAACCGAATTCTTGCCTATTTCGAGTTCTGCCCACTTGATACTGATATCAAAGATAGCTGGCTGGAACGATCAAGGATTATTGTTTGATATTGCTTTGCATTTTGGAACCCTTTTGGCAGTCCTTATATATTTCAAAGATGATCTTTGCAGGATGATTGAAGTCCCTATTAGAAATCGAGGAAAGAAAATTATCCACTCAGATTTAATGATTTTAGTTATTGCAACAGTTCCAGTTGTCATAGCTGGCGGACTCTTTAATGATTGGATTGAGGCCAACCTGAGATCATCAAACGTGATAGCTACGACCAGTATAATCTTCGGATGTCTTTTGCTTGCATCAGATAAAGTTAGCTCTGAAGGGAAGAATTTAACTCTTAAAATCGGACTGCTTATTGGGCTTGCTCAAATTCTTGCTCTCATTCCAGGCGTATCTAGATCAGGTATAACTATTACCATGGGCTTATTTATGGGTCTTGGAAGAGTGGAATCTTCCAGATTTTCTTTCTTATTGGCAATCCCAGTCATTTTTGCTGCATCTTTACTTGAAATATATGATCTGTATTCAGTTGGTTTTTCAGATATCAATTACATTCATCTACTAACAGGCTTAACCGTCTCCTTTTTAATTGCATATTACACAATTCATTTGTTTTTGGCTTTTGTCATGAAAATTGGCATGCTTCCTTTCGTGCTTTACAGGGTAGCTTTGGGCTCAGCTATCTTTATATTCTTGTGAATGCATAGGAAAAGGGTTTCATGATTCAATCAACCAAGAAAACATATTATATCTGGGGAGAATTTAGCCAAACAGATTTTACTTCTCTCAATAAACTACAACAAAGAGTCAACCATTGGCTCAATGGGCCACCTTTTAAAGTTCATTTAACATTATCTGGGCCTTTCCATATTTTGGATGAGAAAATCTTAGCAGAATTAGAGGACTTCTCTATGATTAATAGTGTGGTTGAGTTGAGAACAAATGGATACGGAAGCGAAGACAATATTTTCCAGTCATTCTATGTTCAGATTCAAATTTCACGCGAGCTTTTTTATCTAAAGAAAAGATTGGATGATCTGTTGAAGCTTCCCTCCAAAGAATATAATCCTCACATTAGTCTTTTTTATGGGTATAAAGAGTCATCAATAAAAGATGAAGTAATGAGTAAATTGGACTCTCCACCAGGAATGATTACATTAAATAGTATATCAATAGTAGAAATTGTAGATGATATTGCCTCTTGGAAAATACTTTACTCTTATTCATTGATCGAGAAGCAAAACGCAAAGTTAACCTTGGGGAGGCCGGTATAGGTCTATTTCAGAATCAAGTCAATTTTTTTTATTCTCAGGGCAACAAGTTTCTCCTTAATTGCATCTCCCTCTATGCCTTCGAATGACTCCCTGTCATAACTAATCTCTTTACAGGCATCAAAAGCATCTATAATAATTTTTATTTTGCGATCAGGATCTTCAGCGAGATTATGAAATTCCATAGTGAGTGAGAATTGTTCAGGGTTTCTAAATGCATCAGTTGCTTCAAGAATTTCATAAATATTATTAGCCGAAATACTATCTTTTGAATCATCTATAATTTTTGAAGTTTTCAGAGCAGTTTTAGCAAATAATTTAAAGGAGTTTGGAAATTTGATTCGACTCTGGATTTCATCCAATCGTTCAATCATACTTTCTTCTTTCAAATTGTCTAAGGCGCAGAATATTGATGCCATCTTCATTTCAGGCGACGCATTTCTATATGGAATTAAGGAGGAATTGCATAGCGCATGATCAATCCCTTCTAGATCAGGGTATATATCAACAATAGCGTTATAATCAAATAAGGTTTTAAAATATAGATCAAAGCATTCTGTTTGCAGTGCTTTTTCTGTTTCCTGCCATACTCGCTCAGGAATCAAGTAACTCAATTCACCACTGCTCACTATTTCTTCAATCAATCGTGATGTTTTATCTGCAATACTGAATTCAAATCTGTTCAACTTAGACATAAACCGAGCCACCCTGAGAACTCTTAGAGGGTCATCTCTAAAGGCGCTTGAGACATGCCTTAAGACTCTGTTTTCTATATCAGCAATACCATTATATGGATCAATGATATTGCCCATATCATCTTCTGCAATTGCATTGATGGTCAAATCACGCCTCAGGAGATCTTCTTTTAGAGTAATTTCTGGCCCTGCATCAAAGTCAAAGCCATGATACCCATGCCCTGATTTACTCTCAGTTCTTGCTAAGGCATATTCTTCAGATGTTTTGGGGTCAATGAAGACTGGAAATGATTTTCCAACTTTAACATAACCTTTTGATTCTAATTCCTCAGGACATGAGCCCACAACCACCCAGTCACATTCATATGGAGCAGGTAACTCAAGGAGGCGATCTCTAATGGCTCCGCCAACTAAATAAATTTGCATAAACTATTTTTCAGTTGAGAAATAATATCTCTATTTTCTCATTTGAATGATCAATTGACGACCATTTCTTTCTACTCTTAGTATCAGAATATCTTTATCTTCAGTTTGAGACTTAAATTCTTCGAGATTTTCGACTTCCCTGTTACCTACTGACCATATGATATCACCCGGTTTAAGCCTAGCCCTATCAGCATTACTATTTGGCTCAATGGACAAAATGATGACACCCTGTGACTTTCCAAACATTGAGTTAGAGTCTTCCATATAGTCTGATAATTCAGCACCAGCTAATAAGGAATTAATTTGATCTGCTTGAACAGTTTGTTCAATAGCTATTTCACCGAGCTTTGCGTTCTTTATTATTTCACGATTATTTCTAATGATAGAAATTTTAACTCTTTCTCCACTTCTCTTAAGGCCAATGGCATTTCTTAGGTCATTTACACTCTCAATTTCTTTGCCATCAACTTCTGTAATCACATCACCAGGCTCAAGACCCGCATCCTCAGCTGCTGAATCTGGAGAAACTTCTTGAATTAATGCTCCTTTATCGATATCTAGACCAAGTTGCTCAGAAACATCTTCAGATAAATCACTTATGATAACACCAAGCAATCCTCGCTTAACTGACCCAAAGTCAATAATTTGGTTTGTTATATTTCTCACTGTGCTGACTGGTATAGCAAAACCTATTCCTATGTTGCCACCACCCCTTGTAAAGATTGAGCTAGGTATACCAATTAGCTTTCCCTCAAGATTTATCAATGCGCCACCAGAATTACCAGGATTGATTGCCGCATCCGTCTGGATCATTTCGCCAAAACCATCAGCAGTCATTTGAGGTCTTCCCAATGCGCTGATTATGCCTGAGGTGACTGTTTGACTTAATCCAAATGGTGCGCCAATTGCGACTACCGAATCACCAACTCTAACTAAATCAGAATCACCAAGCTCTATTTCTGGTAATTTCTCATTGCTGGTAATTTTTATCAATGCTAAATCTGTTCCCTTGTCAGAGCCAAGTATTTCTGCATCATACTCTCTACCATCTTTAGTAAATACTTTTATCTCATCAGCCCTGTCTATTACATGAGCATTGGTAATGATATATCCAAGCAGCCCATCAATAATAACACCTGAACCACCGCCACCAAATTCACGCTCACGCGGCGCTTGTGGCTGCCCAAAGAATCTCTCAAAAAATGGATCATCAAAGAAAGGATTTTGTTGGGATTGCATTGTTCCTCTGATAGCGATTCTAACCACAGCAGGTGAGGTTTCATCAATTAAGTCAGGCAGAGAGCTTTGTCCAGTTTTAATTTTAGCCATTGCATTTTTCAGAGCTTTCTCTCCAACTTCAACGCCATCGCTAATAATCTCTAATACCATCTCAGTAACTTCATCACTACTCATTTCATCATCAATTTCTATTTCAATGTCGTGGCTTTCAGCATTCAGCATAAAGAGTGATAGAAAAGTTACAGATGTAAGAAAGTTTATAAATTTATTTTTATCCATTTTAATTTCGCAATTGTTATCTAACAAATGAAGATATTATCTAACCAAAATTCATGATCAAGACAATAACACTATAATTCACATTTTTTTCTCAATTGGATTTAAACATATGAGAGATGAATATTGTTAATAAATTGTTAATAAATTATTAATTATCTCTGAATATCATGAACACAACATATTGTGCCACTGTCTTTTTTAAAAAAAGTGAAAAGATTTATCAAAAATGTTTATATATACTATTCAAATAGTTATATAAGTGTATGAAAAATATAGAAAATAGTCTTAAATACAACAAAAACAAAATATCTTGACAACCAGCGAAAATTGATAATAATCTAATATTGTCTAAACACAATATATTGTGTGATAAGAATTCGAAAGATAACTATTTAGGACTCAAATAATTAGTCAGGGAAAAGAATGTCTACAGCAGAAAAAACAGATGGCCTTAAAACTTTTGATATAGATCATCAGGAAGCATCAGTAGATATATGGGATAAGAAATACCGACTAAAAGATTATGATGCCAAACCTCTTGATGTAACAATCGATGATACTTTTAAACGTGTTGCAAAAGCGATTTCAGATGTTGAAGAAATAGATAAAAAAGAACAATACTATCAGGATTTCTTATGGGCCTTGAGATCAGGAGCAATTCCAGCAGGAAGAATTATGTCAAATGCTGGTTCAAATGAATACAAGCCAGCAACATCTACAATAAATTGTACTGTTTCAGGTTCTATTCAGGACTCAATGTCTGGCATTTTAGATAAAGTAACTGAAGCGGGATTAACACTGAAGGCTGGATGTGGAATTGGTTATGAGTTTTCTACACTTCGCCCAAAAGGCGCTTATGTCACAGGGGCTGGCGCTTTTACATCAGGACCTTTATCGTTTATGGATATTTATGATAAAACATGCTTCACCGTCTCCTCTGCAGGAGGGAGAAGGGGAGCGCAAATGGCAACATTTGATGTCAGTCATCCCGATGTTGAAGAGTTCATTAAGGTTAAAAGAGAAGACGGCCGACTTCGTCAGTTTAACTTATCACTTTTGATCACCGATGAATTCATTGAAGCAGTAAAAGCTGATCAAGATTGGCCACTTGTATTTCCTTTGGATCCAAGTTTGCCAGAATCAAAGGAAATTGATTTAGAAGATTCAAATAAAGTCATCTGGAAGGAATGGGTCAAGAAGGAAGGATATCTTACCAATGAAGAAGGCCAAGTAGCTTGCAAAGTGTATAAAACAATTCCTGCAAGAAAGCTTTGGGATCTCATTATGGCATCAACATATGACTATGCAGAACCTGGATTTATTTTGATTGATAAGGTCAATGAGATGAATAACAACTGGTTTGATGAAAATATAAGGGCAACTAATCCATGTGGAGAACAGCCGTTGCCTGAATATGGTTCTTGTTTGCTTGGCTCTGTGAACCTTACTAAGTTTGTAAAAAACCCTTTTTCCGATGAAGCTGAATTTGATTGGGAGACATTTAGAGAGGTGGTCAAAGTATTTACTCGCATGTTGGACAATGTGGTAGAAATCAATGGACTGCCAATTGATCAACAAAGAGATGAAATATACAGAAAGCGAAGACATGGAATGGGATTTCTTGGTCTTGGATCTACGATGACAATGCTTACCATGAAATATGGCTCTGATGAGTCACTAGAATTTACAGAGAAGGTTAGTAGAGAATTAGCGGTTACGGGTTGGAGGGCATCGCTGGATTTATCAAAAGAAAAAGGCCCTGCACCAATTTTGAAAGAAGATTTCTATGTCACACATGAAATGCTAAAGAAGCGTCCTGAGATGTTAGATGATGGTTATGTAGTTGGAGATAAGGTAAAAGGCAGTGTTTTGCATGCAAAATATAGTCGTTATATGCAAAAAGTTGGCCAAGAAGATCCTGAATTAATCGAAGAACTCGCAAAGCAAGGCGCTCGATTTACCCATCATTCATCAATTGCACCAACAGGAACGATTTCCCTTTCTATTGGAAATAATGTAAGCAATGGTATTGAGCCTAGTTTTGCACATCACTATTTTAGGAATGTTATTAGAGAGAAAAAGAAAACAAAAGAAAAGGTAAATGTTTATTCATTTGAGCTTCTCTCTTACATAGACAAAATCAACCCAAAAGCTGATATAGATGCAGAGAAGGGCACCGAAAATGCATTGCCTGATTATTTTATTACTGCAGATGATATTACACCAAAGCAGCATGTAGATGTTCAGAGCGCATCACAGGAATGGGTTGATTCGTCTATCTCTAAAACCGCTAATGTGCCAACTGATTTTCCATTCGAAGAATTCAAAGACATTTATCTTTATGCCCATGAAAGAAACTTAAAGGGCTGTACCACATTTAGATTTAATCCAGAAGCTTTCCAAGGTGTGCTAGTGAAGGAAAAAGATCTGGAAAAAACAAAGTATGTATTTGTTCTGGAAAATGGAGAAGAAGTTGAGGTTGCAGGAAATGAAGAAATTGAATATGACGGAGAGACTCACACAGCAGCAAATTTATTTGATGCGCTAAAAGAAGGCTACTATGGGAAATTCTAAGAATGGCAAAGTTAAAAATAGAAAATAAAATAGTTGGTTACAGAGTCCGTACTGATGAAAGTCCGCTAAGTACTGGATCCACCGAAAAAATTACTCAAGAGGAGCCAAATGTTGTACGAATGCATGAGCGCCTAGAAAGGCCAGAAATGCTTAGGGGAACAACCTATAAAATTAAACCTCCAGTCTCAGATCATGCAATGTATATCACAATTAATGATATCGTTTTGAATAAAGACACAGAGCATGAGAAATTTAGACCATATGAGATCTTTATAAATTCAAAAAATCTTGATCATTATCAATGGATTGTTGCTCTAACCAGAGTTTTATCTGCTGTATTCAGAAAGGGAGGGGATGTAGCATTTCTAGTAGAAGAGCTAAAAGCAGTTTTTGATCCAAAAGGCGGTTATTTTGCAGGTGAAGGGATGTTTATGCCTTCAATTATTGCTGAATTGGGATATGTCATTGAAAGACACTTCAAATATATAGGAATCATTGGCGAGCCAACCCTTGATGAGCATCAAAAAAAACTGATTGAAGAGAAGAGACAAGAATTTGAGAATCAAAGCAAGCAACAAGATGCTTTTGTAAATACCGAATTTCCTGAGGGATCAACATTATGTGGGCAATGCAATACTATCGCAGTGGTGCTTATGGATGGTTGTGAAACTTGCTTGAACTGCGGTTATTCAAAGTGTGGCTAATTTAATAAAGGCTATATAAAAAATGAAAATGCCTCTTTCTGAAATTATCGATCGATATACAATTACACTGCTCAAGTCACAAAGAACTGATGAAGATGTTTCTGAAGAGCTGAATGCATATAAGAAAGAAATCCCAGATGGTAAATCTGTTGAATCATTTGTAGATAGGATGTATGAAATCAATGGAAAAATATGGGATACAGAAGGCGATATTCGAAGTGGAGTAGATATGCCACTTGAAGAAGTCGGAAGGCTTGCCTTGATTGTAAGGGATCTTAATCAGATCAGAAATGGTATAAAGGGCGAGATTGTTGATGAATTTGCTGAAGGCTTCAAAGAAATTAAAGTCAATTATAGAAAAGTCGATTATGGAAGATCTCAGTAGTATAGAAATAAGGTTTTTCATTCCTCAATAAAAAACTAGTTTGGCAATCACTCAAGCATTATTATGGCTTAATGCTCTCTACTAAAATACTACGATTCTTTTACGATGTTTTTACTTATGTGGTTTCTCCACTATTGATTTTGCATCTAATTTTAAGGTCAATATCAGATCAAAGATATATAGAAAGAATTTCTGAACGGTTCGGGTTTTATAAAGCTTTTGGAAATAGTATGACTATTTGGGTGCATGCTGTTTCATATGGTGAAGTCAATGCAGCTCAGTCACTAGTAAGGTCATTATTGGATGAAAATCCTGAACATAAATTAATTTTCACATGCACAACACCAAGCGGCTCTGCACTGATAAAAAAGTTATTTCCGAATGAAGTCATAAATGTGTACTTGCCTTATGACCTAAAAGGCCCTGTTAGGAGATTTCTTGATTGGGCAAAGCCATCTGTTGCAATTATTATAGAAACAGAAATATGGCCTAATCTATATCACTATTGCGGAAGGAAAGAGATCCCTCTAATACTTGCAAGTGCTTGTATTTCGGATGATTCAATGAAGAAATATTCATTCCTTTTTAGTTTGTTTAAGGATAGCGTCTCTCAAGGAATTGTTGTTGCAGCTCAATCTGAAGAAGATGCTAAAAAATTTAATTCACTGGGTGCAAAGCAGGGAAGGACTTATGTTACAGGAAATCTGAAATTTGATAATGAGATTAATTTTGATCCTTCAAATAAACCTAGTAATTTCAAAGATGAAACTATTAGAGGTAGATTTTCTTGGACTGCAGGGAGCACGCATGACCGAGAGGAGTCTGAGATAATCAAGGCCCATAAATTAATTCAAGAAGAAATACCTGATGCTCTTTTGATACTTGCACCTAGAAAGACAGAAAGATTCCTATCCGTCGCAAAAATATTAGAACAAAGCAACATGACTTATAGCAAGTGGTCTGAGAATATTGATACAAGTATTAATACTGATGTTCTGCTTGTTGATACTCTTGGCGATTTACTTTTTTTTTATTCTGTTTCCGAAGTTACATTTGTTGGAGGCAGTTTGTTTGATGTTGGGGGACATAATTTAATGGAGCCAGCAATACTTATGAAACCAATTATGACTGGTCCAAAATTAGATAATGTTTATGATATTGCTAGCCAGTTTCTGAAAAATCACTCAATCATTATCGTCAATGATTTTAGAGATATCTCAAGGTCCGTTATTGAGTTATTTAAAGATGAAGAGAGATGTAAGGTGATGGCTATGAATGCAATGCAGATTATCGAAAATAATAAAGGATCAAAAGAAAAGATTCTAAAGTTAATCAGACCACTTCTTAAATCATCACATTAACCAACTATTGATTTGCTCTAAATCATCAACAGTTAAGGTTCCTGCGGCTTGTTTAAGTCTCAAGATATTTAAGATGTAATCATATTTACTTATAGCTAAATTCTTCTGAGCTGAGAAAAGTCTTCTTCTAGCATCTAAGACATCAACTGTTGTTCTTGTTCCTACTTCGTAGCCAGCTTCAGTAGCTTGTAAAGCCGTTGCAGATGACATCACTGATTGCTGTAGCGCTTTAACGGTAGCAATCCCAGAGATTACGCCTAAGTAAGAGTCTCTTGCAATCTTTGTAGTCTCTCTTGCCACTCGTTCTAATTTTTCCATTGATGCTCGATGTCTGGCAACAGCTTGTTTAACCCTTGATCTGACTTGACCTCCACTATAGAGCGGAAGACTCATTTGTATGCCAATACCATCATTAATATTCTCTGAGTCAGCAGGACTTAGTGTTCCGCCACTATCAGCTCTAAAGCTATCTGTATCAATTTCTCTTCTAGCTGCTTGAACACCAATGGTTGGAAGATGACCACTTCTTTGAATTTTGATTTCGCTTTTGGCTATTTCTGCACCAACTTCTGCAGACATTAGGCTTAGGTTTTGCTCTAAAGATGTGTCAACCCAATCATTCTCGCTCTGGGGGTTAGGCATAATTAGTGGTATATCATTACCTGGTTTTTTTAATTTACCAGGGTAACTATCGGTAATTGATCTCAGTGACTCTTTGGCTGTAGCCAGGTTTCTTTTTGCAATGATTTCATTTGCGATAGATTGATCGTAAGCAGCTTGTGCTTCTTGAACATCAGTAATGGCTATCAAGCCTACTTCAAATCTTTTCTGAGCTTGATCTAATTGTTTTTCTATCGCTTGTCTTGCAGCTTGTTCTGCTTCTAGCGTGTCTTCTGCAGCTAGAATATTAAAATAAGAAGATGCTACTCGTATAATTAGATCTTGTTCTGCTGAAAGATAATCCACTTCAGCTTGAGCAACTGTCTTATTTGCTTTTCTAAGATTCATCCAAAGCCCATAATCAAAAATAGTTTGTCTCAG
>MDSV01097906.1_pt1 | contig 10421 bp, 9 predicted proteins | sample 810851 | NCBI WGS metagenome assembly MDSV01 (sample SAMN05326640, study PRJNA326480) | marine metagenome | isolation source: seawater | place: Atlantic Ocean: North East | collected 2012
ATTAATAGAAAAAAACTTCATACAGTATGTCAAGAAGCTAGCTGTCCTAATATTTCAGAATGTTGGAGTAAAAAACACGCAACCTTTATGATTATGGGAGACACATGTACAAGGGCATGTTCTTTTTGTAATGTTAGAACAGGCAAGCCAGTTGATTTAGATCCTTTGGAACCTAATAAAATTGCTCAAGCTACAAAAGAATTAAATTTAAAACATGTGGTTATTACTTCAGTCGATAGAGATGATTTAGATGATGGAGGAGCGCAACACTTTTCAGAAGTCATAATAGCTATAAGAAAAATTAATGAAAACACGACTATAGAAGTATTAACACCTGATTTTTTACGAAAAGGAAATTCTTATATAAAAGTTGTTGCAGCGAATCCAGATGTTTTTAATCACAACATAGAAACTGTACCGAGTTTATATAGAAAAGTGAGGCCTGGTTCTAGATATTTCTCCTCAATTGATTTATTAAAATCTGCTAAACAAATTAATAATAAAATATTTACAAAATCTGGAATTATGTTGGGTCTTGGTGAAACAAAAGATGAAATTATCCAAGTAATGGACGACTTACTATCTGCTAATGTAGATTTTTTGACTATTGGACAATATCTTCAACCAACTGTTAAACATTATCCATTGAATAGATATGTCCATCCTGATGAATTTGAAGAACTAAAAAAAATAGCTCTAACAAAAGGGTTTTTAATTGTATCATCTTCACCATTAACGAGATCATCATATCATGCAGACGAGGATTTTTCTAAAATGAAAAGGCTAAGAGAAGAACAATCTGAATGCCCAAAGCTTATTTAAAAAAAGACATACCTTGTACAAAAGATAATTTAATTAAAATGGTTCTTGATATTGAAAAATACCCTGAATTTGTGCCTTGGTGCATTGATGGAAAAATTCATAGCAAAAATAGCAAAGGTAGTACAATCGAAATTATAGCAGACCTCACTATTGGAAAAAGTTTTTTTAAAGAAACTTATAAAAGCTTAGTAATTTATGACAAAAATAAAGACTCAATTTTTGTAACTAATATTGGAGGACCAATTAAACACTTAGAAAATCGATGGTTTTTTAAAGATATTGGTAAAAAGAGCCAAATAGATTTTCACATTAACTTTGAATTAAAAAATAAAATTTTAAATATTTTAATGAAAAAATCTTTCGATATAGGTCTTGTAAAGATTGCTAATGCTTTTGAGAACAGAGCATCAGATTTATTTAATAAATCCAAAAACTAATTCTAAAGATTTTTTCACAGCTTGCTGTTGAATCTTATTTCTTCCTTTATTTTTAAATAAATATTTATTTATATAGGTTTTGTTATTTTTTTTAATACCGATAAAAACTAATCCGACAGGTTTTTTTATTGAACCACCTTTGGGACCCGCTATTCCCGTTATTGAAATACAGATGTTACTATTGCTAATTTTACTAAGGTTATTAACCATAGATAAGCAACACTGAAAACTCACAGCTCCATATTTAGTTATTATTTTTTGTGGAACTTTTAAAATACTTTTTTTAGCTTTATTAGAGTAAGTTACCAATCCCATATTAAATACTTTAGATGCACCATCTATTGAGGCTATGGAATTAGAAAGCAAGCCACCAGTGCAGGATTCAGCCACGGAAATCGAACATTTTTTTTTAATTAATAAACTAATAATTTTATTTATTTTCATTAGGATAAACTTGATTTTATTACCATAAATATAATTAATGTTAAAATAACATAAATTCCAGCAATAACATCATCCAATATAACACCTAGGCTATTTTTATAATTTTTATCAAAATAACTTATAGGAAAAGGTTTTTTTATGTCAAAAAATCTAAACAAAATAAAAATATAAATATAATACAAATAAGCCTCACTATAATTCTTTTCTATACCGTGAGAGATTTCATAAACATAAATAGGTATTGATTGGCCAATAATTTCATCTATTACTATTTCTTTAGGATCCTTATTTTCCTTTTTTTTGATGTAACTACTTATTGCATAAAGCGAATAAAAAAATATTATAAAAAAGCCAATTAAAATTGTTTGATGGGATAGGTTAAGTATATGAAAAAAATAAAACAATAAAAATGTAGTTATTAAAGATGACAAAGTTCCAGGTGCATAATTAATTTTTCCAAGACCTAAAAATGTTACGAATAGAAAATTGATTTTATTAATCATATTTAATAATTGAAATTATCACTTCGCAAGCTATTGCTTGTTTTTTTCCAATAACGCCCAACTTTTCAGTTGTTTTACCTTTTATATTAATTTGGTTTTCAGAAATTTTGCATAAATTGCTGATATTTTTAATCATTTTATTTTTATGAATTTTAATTTTAGGAGTTTGTGTAATTATATTCATGTCTAAATTACTTATATGATATTTCTTTTCTTTAATCTTATTTATTACTTCTTTGAGTAATACTGTCGACCTAATATTTTTAAATTTTTTGTTTTTATCAGAAAACATTTGTCCAATATCCCCCATTTTACAAGCTCCTAATATTGCATCAATTATCGAGTGAAGAACAGGATCTCCATCTGAGTGCCCTAATGTACCTAACTTGGATCTAATTTTTAAGCCTGCTAAATAAAGAGGTCTTCCTGGTACCAACTTGTGAATATCAAAACCTATTCCAACATAATTTCTTTTTTTTTTAAATGATTGAAATATTTCTAAGTCCTCGTTATCTGTAATTTTTAAATTCTTTTTAGAACCAGAAATAGTAAAAACATCTTCTTGATCGTTTGTAAATAATGTAGAATCATCATCAATTGATAATCCTTTATTCTTTAAATGCTTATTATAAATTTTTTTAAAATAAAAACCTTGCGGAGTTTGTGCGAGCCTTAAACTATTTCTCTCAATATTTTTAAATATTATATTCTGATTTATCCTTTTTGATGAATCTGCAATTGGTATAACCGGAATTACAGCGTTGTATTTTTTGAGTTTTAAAATTGTATTATTTATAATATTTACAGAAATATTTGGCCTTGCAGCGTCATGTATTAAAACCTTTTTACATCCCATTTTTTTTATTTTTTTTAAAGCTATAAAAGTTGACTCTTGACGAGATCTGCCTCCAACAATTTTTAAGACATTTTTAATTGAAAGTTTATCTATATATTTTTTATGTTTTTTATTATAAACGAGTATTGTTTTCTTTATTTTTTTAACATCTTTAAAGGCATTTAACGAATGTTCTAAAATTGTTTTATCATTTACTATTTGATAAGGTTTAGGAGTGCTGGATTTAAATCTTTTGCTATCTCCAGCAGCTAATATTATAAGAAACAAACTCATTTATTTAAAATTGTTATATATTTATTCAAAATGTCAATTATTATTTACTAAATGATACATATCATTAAAAATTACAAATGGGTAATAGCATCATCTCTTATTTGCATAGGGTTTGGTTTATTAACATTTTTCACATTTATAAATCAAAGTTTTATAAGTTTAAACGATTCAAATTTGAGGATTCTTCTATTAATAGATTTAGCATTATTAGTTTTATTTTTTCTTCTAGTTATTTATCAAACTTTTAAAATATTAATTGAAAAAAGAAAAGGAAAATTAGGATCTGAAACAAGTTTAAGATATATACTTTTTTTTACAGGAACTACTTTACTACCCTCTATTTTGATAGCTATATTTTCACTTTTTTTATTCAATGTGGCGTTACAAAAATACTTTGATAAAAAAATTAAGACTGTAGTAAATAATTCTTCTGAGGTAACAAATAACTATGTAGATCAAATTAGAAACTCTATTGAATCAGATATACTTTTAGTTTTACTTGATTTGAATACAAAATCAGCAATGTTTTATGAACAACCAACAAGATTTCAAAACCTTTTAGCTTCACAAAGATTACTACGTAGATTAGACGAAGTTCATTTATTAGATAGTGCTGGAAATATTATCATGTCGAATGTTATTAATACTACCTTAGATTTTGTTCCTCCTCCAGATGAAGCTTACAATAGATCATTATCAGGGCAACCTATTAGAATAATAGATTCAAAAACTAATAGAACCTCAGCTTTAGTAAAAATGAACAATTTTATTGATACTTATCTTTACATAGTAAAATTTATGGATCCAAAACTAATAAATTATCTAAGGCAAACTGGAGAAGCCGTATCTTTTTATTATTCAGTTCAAGACAATAAAACTGGTATAAAAATTACTTTTGCAGTAATTTATTTATTAATTGTATCATTACTACTTTTTCTTTCAATTATTATATCAATTAACTTTGCTTCAAGGTTAACTTTGCCAATTGTTAATCTAATTTCTGCATCTGAAAAAATAAGTTCTGGAGATTTGAATGCAAAGGTAGATTTAATAAATACAGACAAAGAATTTCAAAAATTAAATGAAAATTTTAATTCAATGATAGATAAACTAAAAATACAACAAGATAAATTGCTTACCTCTGAAAGGCATGCGGCCTGGGAAAGTGTAGCTCGTAAATTGGCACACGAAATAAAAAATCCATTAACACCAATTCAATTGTCCATTGATAGAATAAGAGAAAAGTATCTAAATAAGATTAAAGATGAAAATAATAATTTATCAAATTATTTAAATACAATTACTAAACAAATAAAAGATATTGAACATTTGGTCAACGAATTTTCCGATTTTGCAAGGATGCCCAAACCAATACTAAAAAAAATAAATATATACAATGTTTTATCAAGATCTTTAAATTTATTAATGTTGTCAGAAAAAAATATTTTATTTAACTTTAAAAAAAATAATTCAAAAATATTCATTAAGGGTGATGAAGAACAGTTTAATAGAGTATTTATTAATTTAATAAAAAATTCTGTTGAATCTATTGGTGAAAAAAAAATGAAAAATAAGGATTTTAAAGGTAAAATTAACGTAGATATTAAACTTGATAGTGACTATATATACGTAACAATTGAAGACAATGGATTGGGGTTTAAAGAAGATAATAAATTAAAAATGTTAACACCATATTTTACAACAAAGTCAAAAGGTACTGGGTTAGGTTTATCTATAGTTACCAAAATTATAAGTGATCATAATAGTACAATTTTTTTTAATTCTATTCCAAACGGAGCAAAGGTAGAAATAATAATGCCAAGATATTATGACTAAAGAAATTTTAGTTATCGATGATAATTCAGATATAAGAAATCTTATTACTAGCATTTTAAAAGATAAAGGTTTCGTAGTTAGAGAAGCTGCAAACTTTGAACAAGCTATTTTTGAAATAAATAAGAAACTTCCAGATGTAGCAATTATTGATGTTAAACTTGATAAAGGTGATAATGATGGAATTGAAATACTTGGTAAAATTAAAAAGAAAGATGATGAAGTACCAGTTATAATGATCTCAGGTCATGCTAATGTTCAAATGGCAGTAGACTCACTAAAACTAGGAGCATTTGAGTTTATTCAAAAACCTTTTTCGTCAGAGAGATTATTAAACTTCTTAAATAGAGCTGTTGAAAATATAAATTTAAAAAGAGAGAAAAGCGCTTTGGAGAGTAAACTTTTTAATTCATATGATATTATTGGTGAAAGCACATCAATTCAAAAAGTAAAAAATTTAATAAATAAATTAAAAAATGCCGAAAGTAGAGTTTTTATTTCTGGTCCAGCAGGCTCAGGAAAGGAGCTGGTAGCTAGACAAATTCATAAGCAGTCATCAAGATCAAAAAAACCTTTTGTTGTCGTTAATGGAGCTTTATTGGATCCCCAAAAATATGAGTTAGAACTTTTTGGATCTGAAAAAACTAATCAAACAGTAAATTTAGGTTTTTTTGAAAAGGCAAAAGATGGAACATTACTAATAGACGAAGTTTCCGAAATTCCTCTTGAGACGCAGGCTAAAATTTTAAGAGTTTTAATAGATCAAAAATTTCGTAGAGTGAATGGATCTGAAGAAATTAATGTAAATGTTAGAATTATAAGTACTTCTAGTAAAAATATTAGAGAAGAAGTTGATAAAGGAAACTTTAGAGAAGATCTTTATCATAGACTAAATGTTGTTCCTATTAATCTACCACCTTTAAAAGATAGAACTGAAGATATACCTCTTTTATTGAATTACTTTTCAAAAAAAATTTCAGAATTAAATGGAATTACTCCAGTTCAATTAGATACCAATTATGATTTATATTACTCATACTTATGGCCTGGAAATGTTAGGGAACTTAGAAACTTGGTTGAAAGAGTATCAATTTTATCTGTAAATGAAAAAGGTAACAATATAAATCAACTCGTACAAGATGCTCTTGTACAAAAGAACGTCACTAAAAGTATTGATGGATATGAAAATGTTCTTTCTTATCCTCTTAAGGAAGCAAGAGAGAAATTTGAAAAAAACTATTTAACTTCACAACTAAAAAAACACAAAGGCAATATATCAAAAACGGCTGAATTTATAGGCATGGAAAGATCAGCCCTACACAGGAAGCTTAAAACTTTGGGGGTTAAGGACGTTAATTAAATGAATATAATTATTTGTGGAGCTGGCAGAGTTGGTTTTTCTATATCAAAACAATTATCAGCGCAAGGACACTCAATTACTGTAATAGATCAATCTAGTGATTTTATACAAAAAATCAATGAAACGCTTGATGTTAAGGGTGTTGTTGGTAGAGCTACTTATCCTTCTGTTTTAGAAAAAGCTGGGGCGGAAGATGCGGACATGATTATAGCCGTAACACAGAACGACGAGACAAACATGGTTATATGTCAAGTTGCTTATTCAATATTTAAAATTAATAAAAAAATTGCTCGCGTAAGAGGGCAAGAATTCCTTGGTGGTAAATGGGGGAAACTTTATGGGGAGTCAAATTTACCAATTGATGTAATCATTTCTCCAGAGCTAGAAGTAGCAAAATCACTGCAAAGAAAATTAGATGCACCAGGAGCTCTAGATAGTGTTCCTTTTGCATCAGGAAAAATAAAAGTTTTAGAGATCGACATTGATAAAAAATGTCCTCTAGTAAATACAGAACTTAGTAAACTCACTGTTATGTTTCCAAAATTAAAAGCAAATATTTTAGGTGTAATTAGAGGTGAAAAATTTGTGATTCTTAAAAAAAAGGACAAGATATTGATTAATGATAAAGCTTTTGTTGTGGTCAATGCTTCCCAAATAGATACAACACTTTCTGCATTTGGGCATGAAGAAAAAAAAGCTAAAAAGATATTAATTGTTGGAGGTGGTAATATTGGATTTAATTTGGCTAAAAGCTTAGAATCTGATTCTGAAGGAGTTAGAGTTAAAATAATTGAAAAAAATAAAGATAGAGCTGAATTTATCGCAAATGAGTTAAATAATACGATAGTAATTAATGGTGATGGTTTAGACGAGGACGTTTTAAAGGAAGCAAATATAGAAGAAGTTGAAACTGTACTGTCACTTACAAACGATGATGAAGACAATATAATGGTAAGTGTTCTCGCAGAAAAAAACAATCCAAATAAAAGAACAATAGCATTAGTAAATAAACAAAATTATAGTTTGTTACAATCTTCTCTTAAAATTAATGATTTGGTTGATCCTCGACTTACAACTATATCAACTATTCTTAAGCATGTTCATAAAGGAACTATAGAAACTGTTTATACTCTTCTTGATGGTGAATATGAGTTTATAGAAGCTGAAATATTAGAAACATCAGAGTTAATAAGTAAATCAATTAAAGATTCTAACTTACCTAAAGAAATTAGAATTGGAGCAGTTGTTAGAAAAAAAGAAGTGATTATACCAAAATCCGATTTTCAATTTGAAAAGAAGGACTTAGTTGTATTTTTAACTAAAAGAGAACATTTAGAAAAAGTTGAAAATTTATTTAGAATAAGTTCATTAATTTAATGAATCTAAGAAGCATATTATATTATTTAGGAATATATTTAATAATAGTATCGATTTTTTCTTTTTTAAATATTTTATATTCAATATATTTTGATTTTTTAATAGGTTTAAACTCATACATAATTACCTTTTTAATTTCTTTAGTTTTAGGAGTAATATTTTATTATTTAGGACGTAACTACGGAAAAATTATTAATTTGTTTGATCAAATCATTTTAATCTTTTTAGGTTATATTTTAATTCCAGTTTTCATAAGCATTCCATATTTTTTAAGTATTTACGATATAAATTTAATAAATTCTTATTTTGAATCTATTTCAGGTTTTACAGCAACCGGTTTTTCAATACTAAATAATATTAATAATATAGATGAACCACTTATTTTGTGGAGGTCAAGTTCACAATGGATGGGTGGTTTATTTTTTTTACTAGCCACAATAGGGACAATTGGTTCAAAGCAAATTAAAATAAAACCTGCTTATTTAATTTCAGGTGGTGCCTCGGGAAGAAATTTTTATAATAATTTTAATTACAATTTTATTAAAATTTTACTAATCTATTTTTTTTCAACAGTTTTTATTATCTTTTTACTTAGTTTAGCCAATCTAAGATTACTCGACTCAGTCAATTTAGCATTTACAAGCATATCAGCTGGAGGATTTATTCCTAATACAAATTTATCTGACATATTGATAAATAATGCTCAAATATTTATTTTTTCTATAACATTATTTTTTCCAATATTTAATTTTTTTTTATTTTATGACATTATTACAAGAAAATTTTCTTTTAAAAATTATTATGAGGATTTACATATAGGTCTATTCATTTTTTTAACAACTTTGTTTTTTTATTTTTTTATAACCAGCGAAGATCAATTTGTTAATTTTTTCTTTTCAGTAATATCTTCAATCTCAACCTCTGGTATATCTATTGATTCTTCAGATCAAAATTTATCTTTATTTTTTATATTATTATCAGTTATTGGCGGCTCTTTAATATCTACTTCTTCTGGATTTAAGTATACAAGAATTTATATTCTATTAAAAATTTCTTACCAAGAAATTTACAGATTAGTTAAACCTATGAATATAACTGACAAACATTTATATAATTCTGAAAATATCATCGATGATCAAGATCTGAAAATAGCTTTTTTAGTCTTTCTTTTTTTTATAATTTCTATATTTTTATTATCCAGCATACTGGCATTTGATTATCTGACGTTTGAAAATTCCTTTAAATTATCAATATTAACATTAACAAATACGACCGCTTCAACCTTATATGGAATGAATAATTTAATCTTTTATGATTTAAATGACTTTACAAAAATATCATTAGTAGTTTTTATGGTATTAGGTAAAATTGAAATTATAACAATATTATATTTCTTAAAAAGATTTATTTTTAAAGAGTAGTTGATTTTATGGCAAACATATTAATTTTAGGCGCTGGGACAATGGGTACTGCCTTTGCTTACCCGTGCTCTGACAACAAACATAATGTTAGTATTGTAGGAACTCATTTAGAAAATGATTTTATTGATCAGATTAATGCAAGTAAAAAACATCCATCTTTAAACTGTGATATTCCACAAGATGTAAAGTTTTCAAAGTTTGAGAAATTTAGTAATGAAATTAATAAAGAAATTGATCTTATAGTTATTGCAGTAATTTCTAAGGGTATAGAGTGGGCCTCAATAGAACTAAGTAAGGTATTAAAAAAAAATATTCCAATCTTAATATTAACTAAAGGATTATCTATAATTGATAATGAGTATGAAATTCTTGCAAATAAAATGCAAAGATTATTAAAAAAAAATGGTGTTAAGGAAGTTAATATTTCAGCAGCTGGAGGGCCTTGTTTGGCTAAAGGTTTAGCAAATAAGGTAAATACATCCGTTGTATTTGCAAATAAAGATATCAATGTTGTTAAAGAAATATCTAAGCTTGTTTCAACTAAATACTACCACGTTTTTACATCAACAGATGTTATTGGTGTTGAAACTTGTGCTGCAATTAAAAATATATTTTCAATGGCAGTAGGAGCCTCTCAAGGACTCTGTCACACTGAGGTATCGGACCACATTAAAGAAAAAAACTATTTAAATACTGCCGCAGCATTAGTTCAAGAATCTATTTATGAAATGATTATTTTTGTAGAAAAAATGAATGGTAAAAAAGAAACAGTAATGGGACTTGCTGGAATTGGAGATTTGTATGTAAGTTCTGCAGGAGGAAGAAATAGTAAGATGGGTGAATATTTGGGAAAGGGAATGACTTACAAAGAAGCAAAAAAAATAAAAATGCCTAAAATTACTGTTGAAGGAGCCGATCTTGCTATAGAAATCGGAGCAAAAATAAAAAAAGATTTTGATAGTAAAACGCTCCCTTTAATGATCAGCATGATAGATACAATCTGTGAAGAGAAACCTTTAAAAATTAATTGGAAAAATTTTAAATAAAACTATAAACCAAAACCAGTTGGAATAATTATATAGTGAATTGATAATA
>MDSV01158426.1_pt1 | contig 10421 bp, 11 predicted proteins | sample 810851 | NCBI WGS metagenome assembly MDSV01 (sample SAMN05326640, study PRJNA326480) | marine metagenome | isolation source: seawater | place: Atlantic Ocean: North East | collected 2012
CGTATTTCCTTTTGCTTTATCCCATGATACCATACTATTTTTCTCCTTTGTTTCGTATTAATTCTGGAACGAAAACTATTTTGTCTTCGATGGTTTTTATAAATGGATTATTAATTGACCATATAATTTGTTCTTGTGTTAAAAACTTTTGAGGAACTCTCGCGGATAAATCATTCGCAGGTCTCATAGAAAGTAAGAATAAGTATTCTAACTTTTTTCTAACAGGACAAATAGCAGTTAAAAAACTTCCATTTGTAAAATAACTTTGCTCATCTTTACACATATAATGAGAAATCACTTCTTTAAAATCATGAGAAATAATAACCCTATTATCCTTAAGAATCTTAGTAGGAATTTTGTCTATGTGTAATTTTTTACAAAGCTGTTCTGTGTTTTTACTTAATAATGTATTATACTTTTTATATAGAGCATAAGTCAAGATTAATATTCCTTCAGGATGCCCACCTGCATCTTTTTTTAACTCGTGCCAACTGTAATATATTTTATTTGATGCTATATTTATTTTGCCCATACCAATCATATCTAATTTTTTGTTGTTTTCCTACTATAGGTCCCCGGAGCCAAAAATCTACTATTAATGGTCTTTGTTTGTTGGGGTGCTCTCTAATAATTCTTCCTATTCTTTGTTCTAATTTGATGGGATTATTACTAGGACAAGTTAAAAACAAAGTATCTAATCTATGACAGCTAATACCTTCATCAAATAGTTTAGTGCTTAAAACACATTTATACTTATTTCCTACATTTTCTAGTGCTTCTTTACGTTCTTCCTCTTTTGTAGACCCTATCATTAGAACACTATTTGGTATCATTTTATTCAAATCTTTTAACATGTCTAATCTGTCTGCTAATATTAAAGGACAACGACCATTAGCAATTTTAGTAATCGCTGTTTCTGCAATTAGCTTTAAATAATTTTGATTTTTAGAAAGTTTATTGATCTGACGACTCCAATCTCTTTTGGGGTCAATAACCATAAAAGGAATATCTGTAGAAATAATTTCTACTGTAGGATCTAAAAGTTGTCTGGGGTCCTTAGCAAAAGATTTAAAAGAAGTAAAATAATCGTCTAAATAAACGTGTTTACCGTCTTTTCTTTTTGGGGTAGCAGTAATAGCTATTTTTGCTCTACAATTTACAGAGTTTACTGCTTGAGAAAACATATCTGCAGGACATAAGTGTGCCTCATCTACAATTAATAAACTAAACTCATCATGTATTTGATCCATATTATTCAACACACTTTTATAAATTCCTACAGTTATATCTTCTACAGAAAACAAACCGTCACCAATTTTACCTATACTTACAAAAGGTATTTGATTTTCTAATTCTTGAATCCACTGTCTAAATAATAATTTTGTGTGAACTAGAACTAGAGTTTTTTTCTCCGCTCTTGCAATTAAATTGCAAGCTACATATGTTTTTCCCCAACCACAAGGTGCTTGAAATAGCCCACTTCTAACTCTATCACCTATTGAAAAAAATTCGTCAACCATAACTTGTTGTTCTGGTCTTAGTTGTCCACTAAAAGGAAAAGGTCCTTTTGCATTATCAAAATTTCTTAAATCTTCGTATTTTTCTAAAGATAGTTTTTTATATGAATTACTTGGTACAGCATATAAATCTTTTTCTTCATCATGTTCGTATGTAAATAAAATTTCGTCTCCTATTAAATAGGTATATGCTTGTATAAAAGAATCTAAATCTTCAATGTCTGATTCTTTTACATATATTTTATCTGCTATAGTTGCATGTTTTATATTTATTTTCTTATATGTATTCATGTAATAATGCCATTCTCACAAATAACCCATTTTTCATTTGCTCAAAATATTTTGCTCTTGGATCTTCATCAAACCATCTAGGTATTTCTTCGTTTCTAGGGAAAGGGTGCATTACTATGGCGTTATCAGGAATATGTTTAATGTGCTCTTTTCTCATAGAATAACTACCCTCACTACCTCTTTCTTTTTGCACTCTAGTTAGATAGTATATATCACTAGCAGGCCAAATACTTTTATCAAAAGTATCTGCATAATGTTTAGTACAACTATCCAAAGCTTTGTCTAAACTGTGCACTGTCCTACCGTTTTCAATATCTCCCACAAAAGTAATAGTCAAGTCTGTTATTCGTCCAAATTTTTCCCAAATTGTGTATAAATCTAGCAGTGTTTGAGTTGGATGTTCTCCGTTTCCATCTCCTGCATTTATAATAGGAACAGAACTTATCTCTGATGCTTTTTGAGCGTCTCCTGCATTTTTACTTCTTAAAGCAATAATATCACAATAATTACCCATAGTAATAATAGTGTCTTCCAAATTTTCTCCTTTAGAAACACTACTGTAATTTACGTCATTAATAGATATTACTTGTCCACCAAGTCGCCACATAGCTGAAGCAAAAGAAGACGAGGTCCTAGTAGAGGGTTCATAAAATAGGTTACATAATATTAAATTTTTAGTAGGACAATATATCTTTTTAAACTTAAAATCCGTCACTAAGTTAAAAAAATTTTTATATTTAATAGCTTCCCAATCATCAAGACTAACTAAATGTTTCATAAGTGTATTGCAATTCTCCCATGTTTAGAAAAAGAAAACTCTAATGGATACCAACACCTATCAATGTTTACTAGTGTTGCATAGTAGTCTTCTTTTAGATTTATTTTATCTGTATTTATTTCAAAAGGGTAACTAATTTCTTCAACCCATATTAAATTATCTTTAATTCGTTTTATTTTTTTACAAATGAGATTATATTTTTCTTTTTTAGATAAATCAAATATTTGTGCTTCATTATCTATTCCCCATTTGCTTTTAGAGTTTAAAAGCTCTCTCATATTTCTACAAGTATACTTAAAAGATAGCTTTGTATACTTTCTATTATACATTTGCACTTGTCTAAAAAAATAATCGCCCTCTAAACTTTTATCATCTACGACTTTCCACTGATAATCAGATTGATTTACTTTTATTTCTATCCGAGTAGATTCAAATCTAATATCAAAAGGTTTTTCTTTTAATCCATAAAAAGGAAATTCTATTCCTTTAAATTTACTCATTAATAGTTCTCAAGTTCTCCCCAACTAGGACCTAATTCAAAGTCCATTCCAATAGGGCAATCAGGGATAGAACATCCTCTATCTTTTTGAATAAATTCTTTTACTTTTATAATGTAGTCGTCTACTAGTTCTTCTTTCACTTCGGCTACAATAGAATCATGAACAACTGTAAATGGAATGATTTGATTTCCAATGTTTTCTTGTTTAATCCAATCAGTCAGCTCAATAAGCCCAAGCAGATTAATATCAGAAGCCACACTTTGAACTAAAAAGTTAACTCCAGACCTAATCGCGTGTTTAGCTACTCCTTGATTAGTAGATTTAGCTTCCGGTAACCTCCTCTTTCTACCAAAGAAACTATAGATGTACGCATTATTCTCGATGAAAGTATTGCTATTATCAATAAATCTTTTTAGTTCTCTAGCTTCTTTAAAATATTTATTAATAAAAAGTCTTGCTTCTGCTGTTTGAACTTCCGCTGTTTCTGCAACTTTAGCAGGACCAGCTTGGTACATAATACCAAAAGTAATAGCTTTAGCGTGCTGTCTTTTATCTGGAAAAGAAGATTTTACTTGGTTAACTTCACAAGGTAGGTTGAATATTTGTTTTGCCACATAAGAGTGGAAATCTAGTTTATCAATAAACGCTTTCTGTAGAAACCTATCACCACTTAGAGCAGCTGCGTAATATACCTCTGCGGTGCCCAAGTCTCCTTGTACAATCGTAAAACCAGGGCGGGCTTTAAACATTTTTTTAATATCTTTATTATCACGAGGAATATTTTGATAATTTAACACACCAGAACTAGATAGCCTACCGCTAGTAGTTCCTTGAATATTAAAACCACTTCTAAGCCTTTCGTCTTTATCAATGCCTTTTAAAATATTGGCAATATATGTCCCTCGTAGCTTATTCTTCTCACGTAGGTCCAGCACAGCTTCCGCTAATGGGTGTTTTAGTTCTTGTAAAACTTCTTTATCTACAGACCAAGCACCTGTAGCTGTTTTCTTTGTGGGCTTTAGCTTTAAGATTGTAAAAAACAACTCCCTCAATTGAGCAGTACTATTTGGGTTGAATGTCTTTTCATAGATTCTTTCAAATCTTTGGACTGCTTCATTAAGAAATATTTCGTTTTGACATTCTTCGATATCAATAGCATAATTCTCATCTAAAGACTCCAGAGCTTTTACATCAATAGGGCCTCCGTTGTTTTCCAATAGCATTAGTGATTTAGTTGCAGGAACTAAGATTTCATTATACAGTCTATTAAATCTTTGGTTATTTTCAACCAAGGGTTTGAATTTTTCATATAATTGAAAAGTTGCGTCTGCATCTTTACAAGCATAAGGCCCTAAAATATCTTGAGGCAACATTCCATAGTTAAAATCTTCTAGCTTAATTTTGTTCTTTCTAGCAAAAGTTTTCTTATATTCATCTAACTCTCTTTCGTAATCTCCAAGATCAGTGAATCTAAGGGCTAAAGGTTTTAGACCGTGAGTACCTACTGCTTCTTCTAAAGAATAATGAAGTAACATTGTGTCATCAAAGCTAGGGAACTCAAACCCATATTCATACATCAAAAATCCCATGTCGAATTTAGCATTATGAAATACACAATGTGTGTTTCTAAATATTTCGTGAAGCTCACACTCGTCTGTATCTTCGTGATAAGTTGCTTCTATAACATCACTTAATACATAAATACCTTCGTTTGATTGGGTGCTCAAAGCAATGCCTAGAACATGCCCCGTCCTAGGGGACAAACTAGTTGTTTCGATATCTACAACAATAGTATCTGCTGCTCTAAGTTTAGGTAAGTAATTATCCCAATCATTCTCTGTTTCAATAATTCGATAGTCTTTATCTACTGTTTTACCAAAATCTGCATCAGATAAAATTTCTGGAATCTTATTAAAAGCTTTTATAATTTCATCCTCATACTGTGGTTTGAATACAATTAAGTTTGGGTGCATAATGGGTAAATATTTCTTTTCAATATGAACACCATTATACTTAGTAATACCAGTCATTCCTGCTGTGTATTTTAGGGATTCAGCTCCTATAGGGCAAACTAATTTATAGTCATCTAAAATACTGATATCCATATCAATATCTTTTTTAAGAATCTTATCTTTATTATCTGAACATAAAAAATGTATATCATAGTCATCAACTGACTCTGGAATATACTTTTGAATTACTGATTCAGGCGATTTTTCCGCTTTTGAAGCGAATACAAAACAAGTTTGTGTCATTGTATCTCCTCTAATAAATGTTTAATTTCCGTTTGTAGTAAGTCTCCAGGGTCTTTTCCATAAGGTAGGTCGATAATTTTAGATTGAATATCTACTTTTTCGACTAGTCCTTGTATTCTTTTAGCGGCTCTGCGTCCTGCATCGTCTCCATCCATAAGAATACTTACCTTAATTACCCCTAGTTTTTCTAATAAATCTACTTTTTTAGTATTGAAATTGGCTGTTCCAAAGATGCAAACAGCGTTTTCGTAACCTAAGTTCCACATATTAATTACGTCAAATAACCCTTCTACTAATATAAGATGTTTTTTATTTTTTATTTTGTCTATAGGAAATAAAACATCTGTTATCTGTGCGTTAGTAGGTTGACGATAGTATTTAGGTTTATTATTGTTAAACCTATTTCTTCCTTCTATAAATCTTAGTTTACCAAATTGTGTTATCGGTATGCAAATATAATCTTCAAAACCATACTCTGAAGTATAAAACGCTTCAAAAAACTTTAAGGTTTCTGGTGATATATTTCTAAAAGGTTCATATGCCGCCCTATAATTTTTGGGCATAGCAAAACTACCGTACTCAATTTTTTGATTGAGTTTTTCTCTTAACTTTCTAATTTTATATGGTTGTTTACTTTCTAAAGGTAATTTTGTTACTATACCAATTGAAGATAAAAACTTAGACGATCCTCCAGAAAAGTCACACGCCCAACAATGAAATATGTTACTATCCAAATTATATTGTAAACTTGGATTAACATCATCATGTAGTCCACTAGTACAAGCAATTAAAAGCTCTGACGGGTTATTCGTTTTTTTGTAATAAATACCTTTTTGCTCTAATATTTCTGTTAATTCCATTATAAATCCTTTCCTGTTTCTTTGTCTCCAAACATCGCTGCGTGGTGTGGACGTTCATTACTTAATTGGCTTTGGTTAGGATCAATTTTTACACATTCCCAATCCATATAAACATCAAAACTCATATGTTTACCGTTTCTCATCTTAGTTGTGTGAATTGTAATCTTGTTAGATTGTTCTCTATCTTCTCCTTGTTCTGCAGGAAAGAAGTTAAAACTCCTATCTGCTGAGTCAAGAATACCTTTTGCAAAACGTGCTTCTCCCGTTGCATCAATTTGATAAGGACTTAAAACGGTTAAGTCGTATTTTCTACTAACTCCTTTAAGAGCCTCCGCTAACACGATTTGTGTTTTCCAATCTTTGGAATCTTCATGCTTGATAATATTAATATAGTCCACAATTGCCATATTAAATTTAGGGTATTTATTTTCAAACATATTACAGTAATGATCAATTCTATTTAAAGTTAACGATTCATCATCAATAATAAACAGTCTGTTTTCTTTTAAAGCAGGTTTTTCTATTTTTAGATAGTGTTCAAATTTTTGAAAATCTTTGTCTTTCATTAAAGATTTGTATTGATCAGTTAATTCTGCATTAGGTTTATAAAAAGTATCTATTTTAGATTTTGCAATAGACATTTTTTCTGATTCAGTAAGTTGATTCCTAAATATGTTTAAAAAAGGCACACCACTAGTTATACTTACAATTCTGTCGTAAACTTCTTTATACCTCATTTCAATAGTAAAGAAAGCGACAGTATTACCTTGTAAAAACCTATTAACAGCCATGTTTACGCTTATAATTGATTTTCCGCTACCTCTCCTACCACCAAGCATAACTAGTTCTTGAGAAGCAAAACCACCATTAACTGCATCATACTCTGCACTTAGCCCAGAAGGATATATCACAAAGTCTGAATCATCAGGAAATAATTCTAATTCTGCTACATCATATAGTTCATCAGATATAGGAATAGCTTTGTTTAAATTTAGTAAATGTCCTTGAAATTTATCTACTATTTCTACTTTTTCTAAATCATCTAAGTCGTCAATAAATTTGTCCAAAAATCCGATTGTTTCTTCTCGGATATAAAAATCTTGTAATTGAGATACCAAAAATTCATCAGCAATGTCTTTGTTGATGTTTTCTTCGTCATATATTTCTGTCTCTAAATACTCTTGTGTAGAAACATCTTTCTTTAAAACTAAAAACTCTTCTAAAGAAGGAATTCTCATGTTAGCTTTATAGAAATTTTGCACTTTGTTATATACAATAGAGTTAGCACCTCCAAAATATGCAGGTACTAACTTTGAATATAAATCGTGATTTTGTGTTTCTAATAATCTTCTAAGAGTTACTTTTTGTAAATCTAAACTCATACTGTGCTTCTTACTGGGTATAGGTTGTGCCTAAGTTCTGTTCTAAAATGAGAATAATCTCCTTCGACATATACACTATAATATTCTCTTCCTGTTTCTTCAATTATTGTTTCTGCTTTATTAATAGCACGTTTGATAGCCATTTCTTTCCATTCGCTACCATCATCATACTCCCAATAAATATTCCAATGAACATCTTCTTTTCCTTCATAGTCTTCCCCGTATTTTTTACGAGCTTCTTTTAGACCGTGAAGTTCGACGTATTTTCTTCTACGAGGTTCTCTATGAGAATCAATCCAATCCTCATCATATACTGTTTTAACTTTAGCAAAACTATTTATTTTAGGTACGAATACTCTATCACCTTTTGCAAACTTTACCTCTAAGTCTTGTACGACATGATCTACGGTAGCTTGTCCAGTCTTTTTTCTCGCTCGAATAGGAATACCTTTTTCGATTAATACTGCTTTGATTCTTTGAGGGGTTAGATATAGCTGTTTTGCAATAGCACTTTGGCTTTCCCCTTCTTGATAAGACTTAACTATTCCTTCTTTTTCGCTCTCTGTTAATACTTTAGCCCGAGCTTTTTTCTTTAGCTCTGCTTGTCTATCTTCTTTATCTTTAAATTCTTGAATAATATTATCAAGACGTTTTGTATTATAAGCAATACCTAGATGTTCACAAATAGCCTTTTTAGTCTTATTGGCTTTTTGCATCCAGATAGCTTGTCTAATTTTTGTTTCAGAAATGTCTGTTGTTTTTGCCATTCTATCCTCTTATTTTCTTTATTATAACATGGAGAACAATACTTGTCAAATTAAATATTGTTTACTCTTCACCAATGGCGTATCGCGTTCGCTATAATAGCTATGCAAGTAACTATATGAAGCACGATCCAGAAAGTCCTAAGAACTAGGGCTTGTTTTACGTTTTTTTGTTTGATGGGCAAGAATTTAGGTTCGTCTTCGTCAGTAATCCCAATAGGCATACCAACTACTCTTGCCCACATTTTTAAGAATTGTCTTTGGCCGCTCATAGACTTTTACAAACTAATTCTTCGCCTGCCATTTCTTCTTCTTGTTTAATAAATTTGTAGAATCTTGCAACAGCATATTCTTTGTTTTTTGCTTCTACATCAAAATCAGCGTACTCCAACATAGGCACCGCCAAAGACATTAGTTCTTCGTCGTAATAAACATCAGAATGAGCGTTTACTTTCATCCAATAATCTTCCCTATCTATAGGAAAGGATTGAGATTTGTGAAATAACGGACGTCGCCCTTTCCAAGTCTTTACTGCCTCTTTAAAGTAATCGTCGTTTACAGTAATATGTCTAACTTCGTCCCTAATTTTTCTGTTGACAAGTTTGCCTTCAGAGTTTTTAACTTTTTCTGAGTCCCGCATCCTGTGACACGCGTAGTGGTGGATGTCAAGTGTGCATTTGATTGGGATTCTTTGTGCAAGTTCGAGCGTGTGCTCAATGTCGTATCCGTTGGGCTTATCTTCGTTCTCAACCGATAGAGCCTTTTGCGCATAATCTGATAAGTATTGAAAATTTGATGCAAATCGTTTGATACCATCAATGTGCTTTCCTCCATATAATCCTTGTAGATGAATATTAACAGAAAAATCTTCTGCGGGGATACCCATACCTTTTCCAATTAAGCAATGATACTCAATATCGTCAATTGATTTTTTGACTACTTCTTTATCTCTACTACCTAGCACTGTATATTGTCCTGGATGCATAGAGAGTCTAATTTCATTTTCTATTGCAACTTTACCTGCAACTTTTAGTTTTTCTATTAATAACCCAATAAAGCCATCATAAAATTCTTGTGCTTCTGGTAAGGTATATACTGGAAACATTCCAGAAGTCATACGATAGCACCTAAAGTTTTTTGGTTGCGTTGCTAGATATTCCATTATCCATCGCAGCTTATCAACATTTCGAGTAGCAGCCGTTCTAGCTTTGGAGTTATCTTTTAAGAAATATGTTTTTGTTGTAGCATTAGCGTTAAATTTTGTCGCTAAGTCTTTGTCATGAAACTGGCAACATAAACCTAGTCGCCAGTCTTTGTTTGTTTTGTTAAAATATTGTTCCATATTCACTCCATAAAAAAAGTCTCAGGTTGTATTGTAACAAACCTAAGACTTTTTGTAAATAATTAATTGAAAATATTTAGTGGGTTATCAGGTGATCGTCCGTAAAATACATATCGTTTACGGCATCCCTAACTAACCCGTGATGCGTATATACCAAAGTAAATGTTTCATGAAATAATGGATCACTTCTAAATAACTTCTCTAATTTAAAACTTGATCTATAACATAACTGCAGGTCCCCATACTCTTCAGAGTTGGGAATAACTGTTGGAAAAAACTTTTCAATCAAATGATGGATGTATAAAGTTTTTTCTTTTTCTTCTAGTCCTATAATACTATCAAGGACTGAATCTTCTAGTTCGTATAGATTTAGTTCTTCATCCATAAACATAAGAAGTTACAGAGCAAGAACTCTGTAACTTCACGCTGTCTAATATAGTTTTACTATATTAGTCTTCAGCACCCTTTGGAGTGTAGTCGGCGCATGCTAGACCACGGCGGGTAAGAACAGTCTTAACTCCGCGAACTGTCTTGCCGAAAGCTTCTGCAAGCTCTTCGACGGACTGGTCGAGCATATCTTCAACACCTTCGTAAGGATCAGACTTAGTAGCCTTCTTCTCACGTTGTTCGGCCTTAAGACCCATGCTAAGAAGCTTACCACGAACTGAGTTAACAGTCTTACCAACAGCTTCGGCAATGTCCTCAAGGAACGCTCCGTCTTCAACCATAGTA
>MDSV01161018.1_pt1 | contig 10421 bp, 11 predicted proteins | sample 810851 | NCBI WGS metagenome assembly MDSV01 (sample SAMN05326640, study PRJNA326480) | marine metagenome | isolation source: seawater | place: Atlantic Ocean: North East | collected 2012
TACAAAATCAAAATTTGACAACTTATATGGATGTAGAGAGAGTTTAGTCGATGGAATAAAAAGAGCTACAGATGTAATGATGTCAGGAAAAGTTGCCATTGTTGCAGGTTACGGTGATGTAGGAAAAGGTAGCGCAGCATCATTAAGACAAGCTGGAGCAAGAGTCTTAATTACTGAGACAGACCCTATATGTGCGTTACAAGCGGCAATGGAAGGCTATGAGGTTGTTTTAATGGATGATGCTATCAAAGAAGCCGACATAGTAGTGACTGCCACCGGCAACAAAGATATTGTAACTGCTGATCATATGAGAAATATGAAAGATAGAGCAATATTATGCAATATTGGCCATTTTGATAACGAGATTCAAGTAGAAGCATTAAAAAACTACAAATGGGATGAGATTAAACCCCAGGTACACGAGATAGAATTACCAAGTAAAAAAAGAATAATTTTATTAGCAGAAGGAAGATTAGTTAATTTAGGATGTGCAACTGGCCACCCAAGCTTTGTTATGAGCGCATCATTTACAAATCAAGTCATAGCACAGATCGAACTTTGGAATAACTCAGAAAAATATGAAAAAAAAGTTTATGTTTTACCAAAACATTTGGATGAAAAGGTAGCAATGTTGCATTTAGAAAAAGTCGGCGCGAAATTAACTACAATGTCCAAAGAACAAGCAGATTATATTAGCGTTAAACCATCGGGGCCATTTAAACCAGATACTTATCGCTACTAAATTAGTAGCTAATGATTGTTAAATCTTTAGATCACCTAAGTTTAATAGCAAAAAAAGTAGCTGACAATTTGTCATATAAAGATTGTGTCTATCTAATAGGTGAAATTGGGGTAGGAAAGACCACTTTAGCAAGATCTTTAATAAACTATTTGCAAAAAAAAGAAAAAATCAAAACTACTGAAGTTTTAAGCCCAACATTCAACTTGTTGCATGAGTATGATATCAAAAAATATAAAATTATGCATTATGACCTTTATAGAATTAAGGAAAAAAAAGAACTTGAAAATTTAAATATATTTTCAGATGAAAAAAAAGAGATAAAAATTATAGAATGGCCTAATCTTTTAAAAGAAAAAGAAGAGTCAATTGATAAATTAGAAATATATTTAGATTATAGTGAAAATGAAAATGAACGAGAAATTAAATTTGTAGGCTCAGGAAAATGGAAAAATTTTAAAAATGAATTATAAACTTAAAAAAATTTCAGGAGATGCATCCTTTAGAGAATTCTACAGATTAAAAAAAGGAAATAAAACCTCTATTATAGTACAAGCTAATAAAGAAAAATTTAAGAATCTCATTTTATATAGTATTATAAATAATATTCTTAATTCAAATAAGATCAATGCCCCTAAATTAATCAGCAATCATTACAAACACAATATAATTGAGATTTCAGATCTTGGTGATAAGTCATTTTATGATTTTATTATTAAAAAAAAGAATAAAATAGAATATTATAAAAACTTAATTCAGCTAATCGTTAAACTACAAAAGATAAAAATTAAAAAAAACTATAGTTTGGGCAAATTTAAAGTAAGCTTGCAAAACTATTCACTACACAATCTCCATAAAGAGTCAGATTTATTCTTTGATTGGTACTTAAAATATTCCTCTAAAAATATAAAGATAAAGGCCATAAAAAAAATTATTAAGAAAGAATTAAACAAAATATATAAAAATTTATTTTTTAAAAATAATACTTTTGTCCACAGAGATTTTCATGTTTCTAATATAATAATAAATAAAAAAAAAATTAGTTTAATCGATAGCCAAGACGCATTAATTGGCAATGCATTATATGATGTTGTTTCTTTAATCGATGATGTGAGAATTAAGCTACCTAGCAATCTACAAAATGAATTATTAAAATTTTATCATTCAAATTCAAAATTAAAAAAAGAAAAGATTGAAAATTTAAAAAATGATTTCGATATTTTATCTGTACAAAGAAACTTGAAAATTTTAGGAATATTCGTGAGACTTCATAAAAGAGACAATAAATCAAGTTATCTTAAATATCTTCCACATACATGGAGATTAATCGAGAGAAGACTAAAAAATCCCGTTTTTAAAAACTTGAATTATTTATTTAAAAAATACTTAAAAATAAAAAAAATAAAAAAAATAAAAATTTTATGAAAATAAAGCATGGAATGATATTAGCTGCAGGACACGGCAAGAGATTGTTGCCCTTAACACTTAGTAAGCCAAAACCATTATTAAAAATAGGTAACAAGAATTTGTTGGAAAGAGCAATAACTCTTCTTCTTAGTCATGGAGTTAATGAAATAGTTATTAATGTTCATCATTTAAGTCATCAAATTGAAAAATATATTTCTACGTTTAAATCTACAGCAAATATTTCAATATCTGATGAAAAAGACTTATTATTAGACACTGGAGGTGGAATAAAAGAAGCAACAAAAAAATTTGAAGACAATCCTTTTTTTGTAGTCAATCCTGATACTCTTTGGAGTAGTAATTATTCAGAAGAAATAAAATCCTTGGAAAAAATCTATTTAATGGATAAAAAACCATGCCTACTATTGGTAAATAAAAAACTATCTTTAGACAAATCCTTTAAAGGTGACTTCAATTTAAAAGATAAAATTGTATTAAGAAATATAGAAAATGATTATATTTTTACTGGTCTTCAAATAATTAACAGAAATAACATTAATTTTATAGAAAAAAAAGTTTTTTCAATGAATGAGGTTTGGAATAAACTTATAGATGAAAAAAATTTATTTGGGCTTCAAAGCAATCAAATATTTTACCATTTAAACACTTTAGAAATGTATAAAAAAATTTCCTCTTTAAATTCTATTGATTAAAGATTATTTGTTTAGCTCTTACTAAATCCAAATAAAAGTATTTCTTGATTTCTAATTTATCATCAAATTCAACAATTAAAGGATTGCCTGTTGGTATTTCCAGTTCATTTATTTTTTTATCAGATATTTTGAAAAGATATTTACATAATGCCCTCAAAGAATTTCCATGTGCAGAAATTAGAATATTCTTATTTTCTTTAAGAATTTTTTCAATCTCATTATTATAAAAAGGAACAACTCTATCAAAAGTGTTTTTCAAAGACTCTGTAAAAGGAGTCATACCTTCTGGAATACTAGCATTTAATGGACTAAAATTTTTATGATGATCACTGTCTTCAGGCATCGGAGGCGGGCTAATATCCCAGGATCGTCTATATTTTTTAAATTGTTCATCTCCGATTTTCTTTTTTGTCTCTTCTTTATTAAGTCCAGTTAATGAGCCATAATGTCTTTCATTTAACTGCCAAGCTGTATTAAAACTCAAAGCAAGATTATTTTTTTTGAGTATAGTGGTTAAAGTTTTAATCGCCCTCTTCAAGTATGATGTGTATGAAATATCAATCTTAATGTTAAGTTTCTTTATTAATTCCCCAGATTTTTCTGCTTCCTTTATGCCTTTTTCTGAAAGATCAACATCTACCCATCCAGTAAATCTATTTTCAGCATTCCAAGTGCTTTGACCATGTCTTGTTAAGATAAGTTTACTCATAATAGTTTATTAAGATATTATGTACTATATTAAAACTTAAATGAAAAATAATATATTAAATTTATTGAAACACTTATACCATTTCTTAATCATTGCTCTTATAGTTCTTTACTTATTTCCAGGAAGCTTAATTGGTTACTTTTTATACGGAAATCTAGGACAACAACCTGATTTTATTTCAAATCCTATTGGAACATCAATAAATCACTTACTTTATTTTTTTTTGCTTTCTATTTTAGCTTCTATTTTGCGTTCAAAAGCTAAAAATTTGTTTAACAATTTTTATTTAATTTTTTTTCTATCTATCATTCTTGAATTATTGCAAATTATAATTCCTAATAGAGCATTTGAATATTACGATTTACTTGCAAATATATTAGGCGTTTGCGCTGGAAGCGTTACATATAGAATTTTAAAATGGATAAAATTTTTATAATCTTTTTTTTAAGCTTAATATTAAGTCCGCTGAGTAGTGAGGAAATATCCGGGTCGTCAAGAATTATAGATGGCGACACAATATACATAAAAAATTACAAAATAAGACTAGAAGGTATTGATGCTCCTGAGATGAAACAAAAATGTAAAAAGCAATATTTAACGATTTCTTCTATTGTAGGATTTTCATTTAAAAAAAATTATTTTTGTGGTGCTATATCTAAAAAAAAATTAGAAGTTAAAATAAATGAGGCAGAAATTAAATGCGTCTTACACTCAAAAGATAGATATAAAAGATATTTAGCAACTTGCTATAAAGATAACTTAAATCTGAATAAATGGATGGTCAGGCAAGGATATGCTGTAGCTTACAGGAGATACTCAAAAGAGTATTCAAATGATGAGGAATATGCGAAAGAAAATAAATTAGGGATGTGGAAGGGAACATTTTTACGCCCAGAAAAATGGAGAAAGCTGAATTGATTTTTAGTATAAATCTATAAATGATTCTATGTAAAACAAAAATAATAATTTTTATTTTTTTTTTATTATCAGCATGTTCGTCTATCCCAAAAAATACACAGAACAGCTGTGCAATTTTTGAGGAGAGATATCTCTGGTATAAACATTCTAAAGCATCCTACAAAAAGTGGGGCGCTCCTATCCATTTACAATTAGCTTTTGTAAAAAAAGAAAGTGACTTCAACTGGCTGGCTAAACCACCTCGGAAAAAACTTTTTAAGGTTATACCTTTTAAAAGACCCTCCTCATCATTTGGATATTCACAAGCAGTAAAAGGGACTTGGGAACAATATAAAAAAGAAACTAATAACCCTTTAGCAACTCGGGCAAGATTCAAAGACTCAGTAGATTTTATTGGCTGGGATATTTATAAAACAAATAAGATTTTACGAATTTCAAAAAAAGATGCTTACAAGCAATATCTAGCTTATTATAAAGGATGGGGTGATTACAAAAATTATTCGAAGGATAAAAACGCAATTCTTTACGCAAAAAAAGTCAAAGACATGGCAAAAAAATATAGGAAGCAATTAACCTCCTGTAAAAAAAATTTAGATAAAAATAAATATATTATTTTTTAAGTTGTTTATTTAATTCAATTTCAACAGCGTCTATTCTTTGAGTGTTTTTACCTATTATAGAGTAAATTGTGGGTATAACATATAAAGTAAAAAAAGTTGAAAACAACATACCCCCGAATATAGTTATTCCCACCGTTAGTCTGCTAGCTGCCCCAGGCCCTGAACCTAGAATTAGTGGTAATACACCGATTATTGTGGACAGGCTTGTCATAAGAATAGGTCGAAATCTAATTGATGCAGCTTCTATTATAGATGATTCTAAACTTTTTCCTTCTTTTCTAAGTTGGTTGGCAAACTCTACAATTAAAATTCCGTTTTTTGCTGAAAGACCTATCAAAATTATTAGAGCTATTTGACTATAAATATTTAAAGAAGATCCAACCACTAATATCCCCAATAAACCACCTAGTATTGCCAAAGGGACTGTAAGCATAATAGTTAAAGGGTGCTTCCAGCTTTCAAATTGAGCACACATTGCCAAATATGCAGTTACTAAAGCTAATACGAAAATAATATATAATTCGTTATTGGTTTTTTTGTATTCTTCGCTTTCTCCTTTATAAGCAATTTTAGCTTGTGGTGTATTTTCTTCTACAACTTTAACTAAAAAATTTAGAGCCTCATCCAAAGAGTAATCACCTACGAGTCTTGCTGAAATAGTTACTGCTTTTTGCCTATTATATCTAGATAAAAAAGGTGATTTACCCTCTTCATTGTACTGAATAAGATTTGAAATTGATACAAGCTTACCATTATTATTAGATCTTACAAAAACTTTACTTATGCTGTCTGGTTCTTGTCTGTCTTTAATATCACCTTGAAGAATAATTGAATACTCTTTGCCATCTTTAGTAAAATTAGTTACCCTTTTTGATCCGAAAATAGTTTCTATAGTTCTTCCTACATCTTCAGTTGAAACTCCTAGATCTGCAGCTTTTTTTTGATCAATCCTTACATTAAGTTGGGGTTTGTTTAAATCAAAATCATCCTGTATTGAGGTTAGACCTGGATTTTTTCTTGCTTCTTTTTTAATGATATTTTTCCACTCAATTAATTGATCATAGGTATTTCCTAGAATTACGAATTGAACTGGACTTTCCACTCCTCCTGTTCTTATCCCCTGGGGCATTATAGGAAAAGCTAAAACACCTGGGACTTTTGAAATTTCTCCAAAAGACTCTCTCATAATTTTAACTCCATGACGATCCCTTTTAGCCCATGGCTCTAAAAGGACTATTATGAAACCACTGTTTACTTGTTTTGCTGATTTTCCAAAACCAGGTACTCTCAAGATAAGTTTTCTATATTCTCCATTACCAACATTAGGTAACAATAGACTCTCAATATCTTCAGCCTTAGATTTTGTAAAATTAAATCCTGAACCTTGAGGAGCTTTTACAATTACAAAAAAAGCGCCTCTATCCTCCGGAGCTATTAATTCTTTTGGTGCATAATTAAATAAAAATATTGTAAGAGACAAAACAACACCCAAAAATGAAATTATAATTTTTCTTTTCTTTACCCATATTATTAAAGACTGTTTGTATGTTATGGTAATATTTTGCAAAAATTTTTCAAATTTAAGCACAATCTTAGATTTATTCATATTTTTTTTTAAAACTTTACTTCCAATCATAGGGCTTAAAGATAGAGCTACAAAACTTGAAATAACAACTGCAGAGGCTAAAGTAATAGCAGTTTGAGTAAATAATACCCCGGTGATACCTTTAATAAAAATAAGGGGTATAAAAACTGCAACCAAAACAACAGTAGTTGCTATTATTGCAAATGAAACTTGTTTTGCCCCTTTATATGCAGCCACTAAAGGTGAGTCACCCAATTCAATTCTTCTAACTATATTTTCCAACATAACTATTGCATCGTCGACAACTATTCCTATAGCTAAGACTAAAGCCATTAACGTGAAAAGATTTATTGAAAAATTGAAAAAATATATTGATAGAAAGGTCGATATCAAAGAAACAGGTAAAGCTATCAAGGGAACTACAAGAGCTCTAATGTTTCCTAGAAATAAATAAATTATTATTGTGACTAAAACTAAAGCAATAAACAAAGTTTTATAAACCTCTTTAATTGCAGCTTTAATATAGTTACTTCTATCAAATGAAACTTCCAAAGAAGTTCCGGGCGGTAATCCTGGTCTTAATTCCTTAATTTTGGCCTTAACGCCATTAGCGACTTTAATAGTATTAGCGTCAGATTGTTGATAAATTCCAATACCAACTACTTGTTTACCATCTCCTTTAAATAAAGTTCTTGTAGACTCGGCTCCTAATTCAACTCTTGCAACATCTGATAGAGTAATAATAGATCCATCTCTAGATCTTTTAAGCGGTAGTTTTTTATAATTTTCTAAATTTTGATAAGCTTTATCTAATTTAATTGTTAGATCAACATCTTTAGACTCAATTCTACCTGCTGGAAATTCAACGTTTTCTTTTCTTAAAACTCCCTCTACCTCTTGTGTTGTCAAGTCTCTTGCCGCAAGAGCTATAGGGTCAAGCCAAATTCTTAAAGAAAGTTCTCTTTCTCCCCCTAAACGAACCCTGCCTACACCCTCAACTGTTGAAAATAAGTCTGTCAAATATCTATCTGCATAATCAGTTAACTCTAAATCTGTCATAGCGTTTGAATTAAAAGATAGCCACATTGTTGTTCTCATACCGGCGTTTTGTTTAAATATTTCAGGTTGTTCAGCACCCTCAGGTAAATTGTCTAAAACTCTTGAAACAGAACTTCTAACATCGTTAGCTACGTCATCTAAATTTAAATTATTTTCAAAGGTTAGAGTAATTCTTGAGCTTTCATCTTCACTAAAAGAGTCTATAGTTTCTAAACCTGGAGTGCCTCCGACAAAATCTTCTATTTTTTGAGTTATCTGAGTATCCACAATTTCTGCAGAGGCACCTTTGTACTCAGTTTGTATGGTGATCACAGGAGGCTGGACGTCTGGCAACTCATCGGTTGGTATTTCGTTAAAAGTAAATAGCCCAAAAATTACCAATACTAAGCTCATCACCGAAGCAACAACAGGCCTTTTAATTGATAGATCAGTTAAAAACATTTTGTTATTGAGTATCTATAATTTTTACTTTTGATTTATTTCTTACTTTTGAAACACCTTCTGAAATCACCATATCCCCTTCATTTATTCCAGACTCAACTGATATTTTGCCAAAATTTCTATTTCCAATCTTGATATCTCTTTTTTCTACTATGTTATCTTTTACTATGTAAACAAATGATGATTTACCTTGAATAGTTACCGCACTTTCTGGAACTCCAATTTGAAATATTTCATCATATATAATTTTTACCGTCATCAATTGTCCTGGTATAATTGTAAAATTTTTATTATTTACAATAATTCTTGCTAAAATAGATCGAGTCGAAGGGTCTATCCTTGAACTAATAGAGGAAACTTTTCCAGTGAAAATTTTTCCAGCAAAAGCTGAGTTAGTTATTTCAGCCTTTAATCCTGGCCTTAGTATTCCGACAAAACTTTCAGGTATCTTAATATCTATTACGATTTTTTTTAAATCATCAAGTGTAATGATCAAACTGTCTGATCCAAGCACTCCTTGAGCTATTTCTCTTTTTCCAAGTCTGCCTGCAAAATCGGCAATAATATTATTGCTATTTTTTAACGCTGCTATTACTTCACCCTTTTTTACAAATCTATTTTGAATTCTTAGGTTTCCAACAATGTCACTTTTTTTAACTCTGTAAGTTTTAGAATTTTGTGCTATCGCTGTTCCAAATGTTTCAATACTTTTATAAAATTGAGATTTTTCAACTTGTTTAACTATTACTCCTGGAGCAGGTCTAACACTAAATTTCTTTTTAAAATGCAAACCAATAAAATGCCTCGCAGAAATTATTATAGTAATAGCTATAAAAAATATTATTACAAAAGCTTTTATTTTTGTTGATGTTTTCATTTTATTTGAGTCCGTACTCAGCCCAAGATCCGTCATAAATAACCGGCAGTTTGTTATTAATAACCGTACTTGCAAGACCTATAACACAGGCTGTTATACCACTTCCGCAGCTAAAAGCTAATTTTTCGTTAAAGTTTATTCCGTGGTTTAAGAATATCTTCTCTAATTCATCTTTTTTTTTGAAGGTATTGTTTTTAGAATTTAAAATTTCCGAAAAAGGTAAGTTTTTAGATCCCTCAATATTACCTTTTTTTAAATTTTTTCTTGGCTCATCCACTAAACCTTTAAATCTATTCCCATCTCTAGCATCTACTAAACAAAACTTTTTATCTTTAATATTTTGATTTACTTGTTTTAAGTCTACAACTAAATTTTCTTTTACTGAAGCAATGTAGTTAGTTTGTGACAAACTAGTATTTACTTTTGTAATAGGCCTATTTTCTAATTTCCATTTTTTTAGACCTCCATCTAAAACTGAAACTAACTTTATATCATGACCAAAATATAAAAATGTAAACCAACATCTACATGCACTAAGTACATCAGAATTATCATAGATAACAATATGATCATTTTTTTCTATACCTAACTTAGAAACTATCTTTTCCCATTTCTCTAACTCTGGAAGCATGTGAGGTAAAATAGTTCCTTTTTTTGAATTTTTATCTAAATCAAAAAAAATTGAATTTTCGATGTGACATTCTTGATATTCATTAAATGCATTTCTGTTAGATTTTGGCATGTGCCAGGTGGCATCTAAAATTTTTACTTCGCGAATATTTTCAGCAAGCCAACTGGTTGATTTTAAAGGATTCATTATCGATTCTTCTCAATATATTTTTGATGATATTCTTCTGCTTTGCAATAATTTTTGATTGGAGAAATATTTGTCTCGATTTTATTATTATAACTTTTATTAAATTTTTCCTTTATTTTATTTGCTATGTCTTTTTGAGATTCATTTTCATAAAATATTTCACTTCTATATTGAGTTCCTACGTCAGGAAATTGCATATCTTTTTGAGTAGGATCATGTAATTTAAAAAAAAGCTCTAAAATTTTTTCAAAAGATATAATACTCTCATCAAATGATAACTTAATAGTTTCTGCATGGCCTGTATTTCCTTGGCAAACTTCCTCATAGGTAACCTTAGATTTATACCCCCCCGCATATCCTACTTCGGTATCAATTATACCCTTTTGGGATTTAAATTTTTCCTCTGGTTTCCAGAAACAACCCATCGCTAAGTAACATTTTTGCATAAGTAATATTTTATGTTATGAAGTTAAGAGGATAATAAATTGCTTACTAAAAATCAAATAGGCGTAATGTACATGATAGCAAGCGTAATA
>MDSV01057109.1_pt1 | contig 10420 bp, 8 predicted proteins | sample 810851 | NCBI WGS metagenome assembly MDSV01 (sample SAMN05326640, study PRJNA326480) | marine metagenome | isolation source: seawater | place: Atlantic Ocean: North East | collected 2012
CCGGCTCGACGTGGCGCAGGATGGTCTTGGAGTCGAGTGCTGTTTCCGGGGCGTCCGACTCGCCATCGCCGGAGAAGCCCAGCACGTGCTTGCCAATGCGACGCTCCACCACCTTGTCGAGGTCGACAAACGCGCCGCCGCAAATGAACAGCACGTTGGTGGTGTCGAGCTTGATGTACTCCTGCTGCGGATGCTTGCGGCCACCCTGCGGCGGGACGTTGCAGACGGTGCCCTCGAGAATCTTGAGCAGTGCCTGCTGCACGCCTTCGCCCGACACGTCACGGGTGATGGAGACGTTCTCGGTACGGCGGGTGATTTTGTCGATTTCGTCGACGTAAATGATCCCGACCTGCGCGCGCTTCACGTCGTAGTTTGCCGCCTGCAATAGCCGCAGAACGATGTTTTCCACATCATCCCCCACGTATCCGGCCTCAGTCAGCGTGGTGGCATCCGCGATGGCGAACGGCACGTCGAGCATACGGGCCAGCGTGCGAGCTAAAAGCGTTTTGCCGGAACCGGTCGGGCCAAGGAGTAGGATGTTGCTCTTCTCAATCTCAATCTCGTTTTCGTCCTCGGAACCGGCCGCGATAATCTTGTCGTCGCCGTCGGTTTTCACTGCGAAGCCAGATTGGATTCGCTTGTAGTGGTTATGCACTGCGACGGCCAACGCCTTTTTCGCGTCGTCCTGACCAATGCAGTGCCGGTCCAGCTCGGCCTTGATCTGCTTGGGCCGGGGAACCTTGAGTTTGATCGCTTTTTTCTTCTCTTCGTCCTGCAGTTCCTTGTCGAGGACGTTTTTGCAGACGAGGATGCAGCTGTCGCAAATGTACACACCCGGCCCGGCGATGAGTTTGCGCACCTCCGCGTGGGATTTGCCACAGAAGCTACACAAGGTGATTTGATTTGGCCGGGCCATGTCAGGTTATTTCTTCTTTTTTTCGTCCTTGAGACTGGCGACCTCCTTGCGGGACTTCACCACCTCGTCCACGAGACCGTATTTCTTGGCCTCATCGGGCGACATGAAATAATCGCGATCCGAGTCCTCGACGATCTTCTTCATTTTCTGGCCGGTGTGTTCCGCCAGAATCTCATTGAGTCGATCCTTCAGTCTCTGGATTTCTGCCGCCTGAATCTCGATGTCCGAGGCGTTGCCCTGCGCGCCGCCCCAAGGCTGGTGAATCATGATGCGCGCGTTGGGCAGAGCGTAGCGTTTGCCCTTGGTTCCGGCGGAGAGTAGCACGGCGCCCATACTGGCGGCCTGCCCTATGCAGTAGGTGTTCACGTCGCAGGTCAAAAACTGCATCGTGTCGTACACGGCCAGGCCGGCAGTGATACTGCCGCCGGGCGAGTTGATGTACAGGTGAATGTCCTTCTTCGGATCCTGCATCTGCAGGAACAACAATTGCGCGATCACCAGATTTGAAATGGTGTCATCAATCGGTGTACCAATGAACACGATCCGGTCCACCAACAGGCGCGAGTAGATGTCGTAGCCGCGTTCACCGCGGCCGGTCTGCTCGACGACCATTGGGACCAAAAAATTATTTGCCTCCAAGCCTTCCCTCATGGGCCGCGACCATACCGGCCCCACGATTGAGGCGTCAAGCGCTTGGCTTTTCGGATTCCAGCTGCCCGATTGACAATCCTGACGAGACCGCTCCGTGTTTTTCCAACAATTCAGTCACCTCGTTTTCGCCGCATTCTCTCGCCAAATCCAGCGGAGTCGCCCCTGCAGCTTTCCCTTCCGTGATTTGTTGATTCACATCGGCTCCATTGGCGATGAGATGCCGCACGACTCCCAGTCGTTTTTCCTCCTTAATATATCCGCCCTGCTGTCTCGCCACTTCGACCGGGATTCCGGAAAGACACATCCAGTGCAATGGCGATGCGTAGATGGTTTCGTCGGGCGCGTTGATATCGACACCACTCTCGATATGTCGATCGATCTCGGCAACATCTCCCAGTAGACAGGCGTGGTGGATGGAACCCTTGGCCAACTCCCGCAAGGTGGGCTTGGACAAAATCGCAAACCCAACCCAACCGGCCACGCCCAGTACACCGACCACCAAACCGGTCACCGATATTTGCCACTCATTATTAATCGCAACTACCCCACCGCCCACCGCGAGCAGTATACAGAGAACGCTTAACGCCTCGGAGAAATGTTTCGGAACAGACCGTGATCGTGTCTCGTCTAAAACGGCGCGCGGTGTGCCACCACTCAACGAAAGAATGATCATGGCCAAGCCAAGCAATCCCAATACTACCACGACGGTGTTCAAAACCATTCCCGAACTGGATTTTTCTCCGCCTCCCTCGATCTGAAAATAATCCAGAATCATCTGCCCGAAAATGCACGGAGATATGGCAGCCAAGCCAATTAAACCCAAAATCAATCGACTGTTCATGCTCGAGGAAAATTAACTAATTTATAAAAAAACACAAACAATCTCGCTTGGCCAAGCGCGAGGAACGGGAATATTCCTGTCCCCGAAAAGGTAGGGTGCGCAGTCTCAACGCGCCTTGGCCACTTTTGAGTTGATTAAGTTAGACGCAAACGAACCCAGATTTCAGAATTTGAAATCAATCCGCGAAAATCCGTGCGATCGGTGTCTCGACTCGGGGTTAGTGGCGGGTGGCTTCGGCCTTGGCCTCGGCTTCGGTTTTGAACTTGGCCAAGCGGCGGCCGATCTCGGCCTCGTTGGCCCAGAGCGCCTGGCCATCCTCCGGCAACCGGTGAATAGGATCGTAGTAGTAGAAGATCTCGCCCGGTTTGGCCGTGGGCGAGGTCCACGCAGACACGCCGATCTCCCGGTCGTACAGCGTGTAACTGGAGATCTCCCGCTTGCCGCCGCCGCCGGGGGCATCGCAGACCACGCGCGGCGTGTTGAAGCCGGCGATCGAGCCCTGCAAACGGCGGGACAGGTACTCTGCCCGGTCGACTGTCGTGCGAAGGTGTTCACAACCAGGCACCATGTCGTGCAGGTAAACGTAGTACGGCTGGACGAGCAGGCTGGAAAGTTTCTTGTTGGTGTAGTGCAGGCAGTCGAAGCCGTCGTTTACCCCGCTGATGAGCACGGACTGGTTTCGCACTCGCACACCGGTGGTCGCCAGTGCTTCCATCGCACGCGCCGTCCATGCCGTGATCTCGCGGTCGGTGTTGAAGTGCGTGTGCAGCGCAACCTCCTTCATCCGTTCGCGGCCAAGCTGGCAAACCTCCCCCAGTGCCTCCACCCATTCGGTGTCACTGGTGAATTTCATCGGCATGATTGCCAGCCCCTTGGTCGCAAAGCGGATCCGCCGCACGGTCGGGATCTGCAGCAGCGTCGTGCCGATCTGCCGGATCTGGTTTGGTCGCAGCAACAACGCGTCCCCGCCGGAGATGACGATGTCCTCCAACTCCGGCTGGCTGCGGATGTAGTCGAACGTGGCGTCCCACTCAGTGGACTTAGCGCCGTAGGTGGATTTACTCTTCACCGCCGTGCTGCCGCCAACCACCCGGCTGCGCGTGCAAAAGGAGCAATAAACCGGACAGAGTGTGATCGGCAAAAACAGGGCCTTGTCAGGGTAACGATGTGTGAGGTGCAGTGTCGCCTTGTTGCTGTCCTCGGCCAGCGAGTCGTCCATCACATGCTGATGATCCGGCACGAACTGCGAGCCGAGCGGCAAAAACTGGCGGCGCACCGGATCGTCCTCCACGTTGCCCCAATGAATACGAGAGAAAATGTACGGGGTGAGACGCACGTTCATCGGCGTCTTGAGCAGGCCAGCCTCAATGTCGGCGATCAACGCCGGCTTGGCCAATTCCCCCAGCGCCTCCTGTATACCCTGAATGGATGTCACCGAGTTGCGCTGCTGCCAGCGGAAGTCTCCAAAAGTCTCCGCATCGACATCGCGCCACGCGGGAATCGCCCGCCAAAACTCCGTGCGATCGAAAGCGTACGTCAGCGGCCCACCGCCACCCGGCTGGGCACAGGGCGATTCGTTTGGTGCAATGGCTGCCTCTTCAATCATCAGGGTGCCTGTTTTTTCTCTTCAGGCAGGTCGCCCAGCATAGCCCGGTTGATTCATTTTACGAGTCAATTTGAGGGATGCCCTCAACGCTTGGTTTTTGAGGTCACGCTGATTTCAGAAATGACCATCTGCTTGTCGATCGCCTTGCACATGTCGTAGATCGTCAGCGCTGCGGTCGAGACCGCCGTGAGCGCCTCCATCTCCACGCCGGTCTTCGCCGAGATGCGTGCCGAGGCGGTGATGACAATGCGGTCGCGGCTGGAGGGGATTTCAAAATCCACCTCAGCGTGGCTGATCGGCAGCGGGTGGCAAAGAGGAATCAGCTCGGCGGTTTTCTTCGCGGCCATGATGCCGGCCAACCGCGCGGTCGCCAGCACGTTGCCCTTGGCCGTGTCGCCGCTCTCGATAGCATCCAGTGTGGCCGCCGCCAGGCGAATCTCGCCACGGGCCATCGCCTCGCGGTCCTGCTCCGGCTTGGCCGAGACATCGACCATGCGGGCCTCGCCCTCGGCGTCAATGTGGGTCAGTTCACTCATGGTTTGCGCTTGGCCAAGCCATTCTTCCAGCCGCGAATCATGCCAACCATGCGATCGCGGAGCAACTCTTCCGGCCGAATGTGCCTAGGGATGAAGTCCGGCGACGTGCCAAGTAGATCGGTGGTCACCAAAATTTGCCCGTCGCAGTCATCCCCGGAACCGATGCCGATGGTCGGGATACCAACCAAGCCCGTGATCTCAGCGGCTACGGTTGGTGTCACCAACTCGAGCACGATGCCGAACGCTCCCGCTTGGCCAAGCGCTTGGCTGTCAACCAGCAGGGCATCGCGCTGTTCGTCGTCGCGACCCTTGATGCGATACCCCCCTCCCTCGACGACGCTCTGAGGCAGCATGCCCAAGTGTCCGAGAAATGGAATCCCGGCGGCGACGATTGCCTCAACCTGCGGGAGGATCGCTTGGCCACCCTCCGCCTTTACCCCCTCTGCCCCGGCGGCGACCAGACACTTGGCCGAAGTCACCGCCTGCTCCGGCGTCTCGTACGATTGATAAGGAAGGTCAGCGACGACGAGGCCACTTGGCATGGCCCTAGCCACGGCGGCGGTGTGGTGAGCCATTTCATCAAGCGTCACGTGCGTGGTGTCGGGGTAACCCAGCACGACCATTCCGAGCGAGTCGCCCACAAGAACCAGCGGGACGCCGGCGGCATCAAGCAGCTTGGCCATGGGGAAGTCATACGCCGTCAACGCCGCGATCGGCTCGCGGCCTTTGCGTTGTTGGATGGTATGCGGCGTCTCCCGTGCCTCGCTCACGCCGCCAGACTCCCCCCGGCCCGGCGCATGCTCAAGCGCAAAACTCGGTGCTCGGTTTCATTTAAAACCGAGAACTACGAACCGGGAACCGTTAAACCCGATCACCCGCCGCGCTTAGGATCGAGCCATGGCGTGCCGGACCAGTACCACTTGAACGACGGCAGCACCTCCGCGTGGCCGTCGGTGAAGCTGACATTGCTCTTGTTACTGTGGCGCAGGTGCGGTCCACCCCAGTTTGGGTCACCGGGGTTAAGGCCGCAGGCGCACGGCACGAAGCTGCCTGGATCCTGAATGATCCAGCAGCCGGGCTTTTCCTTTGAACGGGGCGTCACACATTTTTTTGGGTCAGTGGTGTTGACCGGCAGGGTGCCGCCGTCAGTCTTGTAAACCTGTGTGGACGGACTTCGCACGGAGCTTTCCTTTAACGCGGGATACTCCCACGTGCCGGGCCAGTCGCAGCCGCCGAGCCGAAAGTTGGCAGCGTAGTTGTTCGTCGTCCGCTCAATGTCATAGAGCGTCTCCTTTGTCTTGAAGGGTTTACTAGGGCAGCGCAGTGTTTCCTTGGTTTCCTGATAGACGTAAAGATAGTTAAACCACGAACGACGGTTCTGCTGGTTCCCGGTCAGCGAGAACGTCCACGCATAGCGGTCGCTGTTGTCACCGGAGTAAAGCTTGGCCGCGAGTGAGAGTTGCTTGAGTTGGTTTAGGCAATAAACCTCCTGCCCCTTGGCCTTCGCCTTGGCCAAGGCCGGCAAAAGCAGGCCGGCGAGGATGGCGATGATCGCAATGACCACCAGCAATTCAATTAAAGTGAATGCGCGGTTTGGACGTTTCATAGTGCAACGCGCCCTAGCTAGATAATTTTCCGCGCTGGGCCAAGCGGAGGATTATTTTCCCCAGTGAAGCAAACGGCCTCGGCCGGCCGGTTTTGTCGGTGCGTCCTCGGAGCGTTTCAGCACTTTTTTGATCGCGTCCTTCTGCGTGATCCGGACAACTGAGTCGCCATTGGTTGTCTTGCTGAATTTCCCCGAAGCCTTGGCCTTGCGCTTGGCCCCGGGCTTGGCTGTCCAGCGAGTGGCACCGGCCTTTTTCTTCGGCCCCTTGCGCGAGGCAAACCGATTTGGATCGGCGGCCTTGCGTCGCTCCTCAAGCTCGGCTTCCTTTACTTTTTGAAGGTGAACCATCAGCGACCGCGTCTCGTTGCTCTGCACGATGTCCGGCCGCAACACGCCCTTGGCCAGGTTCTCGCGAAGCTCGGCCGGCGTCACGCGGAGGTCGGGGTTGAGCTTTTGCAGCTCGCGCCGCACGGACGCTACCACGGCATCGCTCAACACCATCGCGCCGAGGTAATGGCGATTGGTCATCTCCAGCCGCAACTTAAAATGGCTCAGGCCGGCCTTCTCGTGCCCCTCACGGGTCAGCAGATGAATCGTCCCCAAGTGCGCCTCTCGACCGGGCTGCATCTGCAACAAATCAAACGCCAACACCACCGGAGTCTCGGGAGCGTTCGCGCCCACGTCCTCCACGTGATGCACCTGCCAAGCGATGCCGTTGGTCATGATAATCCAGTCAACCCCGTTCATCTGCGCGTACTGCGCCGTGGCCAGAAGGTAGCGGTCGTCCGGAGCCATGCCGATCGGGCTGACACGTACAAGCATCCGCGGCTGGCCCTCGGTCTGGATCGAGAAATCGAACACCGATTCTTTGTTGTCCAGCTCCGATGTAATCTCGGAGTAGCGATCGTACCCAAACAGCTCCGATAACAGATCAAGCGCCAACGTGGCGGTGTCCGCACGGCCGGCATCGCGCTCGCGGGCCGCCTTCAACAGCGGCTTGAACCGGCGCAACGCCGCCTTGATTCGTTCCTGAATTTTATGGGGAATCTTCGCCATGAATCGTCACAACGCCAAATGGGCGGCTCATTCAAAGCAAGCCACCTGCCAAAAGCAAGCCGTGAGTGAATGAATTTTCAAAACCAAATTGCCCTTGAAAAGCGCACCCACCCTGCCCCCTAATCGGCGCACATGAACAAACGCTCGCTTCAGTTTCTCGAGACCCTTGTCAACACCCCCAGCCCCTCCGGTCACGAATCGCGCGGACTCCGCGTGTGGCTCGACTACGTCGGCCAGTACGCCGACGAAACCTACTCCGACGCCTACGGCAACTGCGTCGCCGTGCTTAACAAGGGCGGAGGCCCGAGGCTAATGCTCGCCGGTCACGCCGACGAGATCGGCATGACTGTCAACTACATCGACGACAACGGCTATGTTTACGTCCGCAAACTTGGCGGCACCAACCCGGCCATCACCAAGGCGCAGCGCCTCACCATCCACACCCGCAAAGGCCCGGTGAAAGGTGTCGTCGGCAGCGTCGCCCCCCACCTGATGAAAGGCGACAGCGGCAAGGGCGGTGCGCCGCAGATACAGGATCTGTTTATCGACATCGGCGTTAGCTCCCGCAAGGCCGCCGAGAAACTGATCCGCGTGGGCGACCCCATCACCCTTAACGACCAGTTCGAGATCCTCCGTGACGACCTCGCGATCGCCCGAGCGTTCGACAACCGCGTCGGTACCTGGGCTGTGGCCGAGACCATCCGCCTGCTCAAGGCCGGCAAGATCAAGCTCAACGTCGAGGTTTGCGCCGTGGCCAACACCATGGAGGAAGTCGGCCTTTTTGGGGCACGACAGATCGCCTACTCACTGCACCCCGACGTCGCACTGGTTATGGACGTCACCCACGCGACAGACTATCCCACCGTCGACAAGCGCCAGCACGGCGACATCAAGGTCGGCGAAGGCCCCACCGTCACCCACGGCAACTGCAACCACCCGGAAGTCATCAAGCGAATCGAGCAGGTGGCCAAGCGGCTCAAGATCAACCTGCAACACGAGGCCATCTCCGCCACCAGCGGCACCGACACCGACGCGATCTTCTGGACACGCGGCGGCATTCCCAGCGGCCTCATCAGCCTGCCTAACCGCTACATGCACTCTCCCGTCGAAGTCGTCAGCCTCACGGACCTCGAGCAGATTCCGCAAATCATGGCAGGCTTCGCCAAGTCCATCAAACGCGGCGAAGAGTTTAAGGTGAAAATCTAGCCCACTAGCCAAGCGCAGGTAGTGAAAGCCGTCCCAGCCGTACTAGAATTTGTTTCGAGTCCCCAGAATCTTTTTCGAGACACAGATTCCGAGGATTTTCACGGATAATTTTTCAACCATTCAATCTGCCTTCGTACGCGGTCTCGCTAGCTTGGCCAAGCGATGGTGTACCTGGCTTTGGTCTCGCCTTAGCCAAGCGGGGTATCCAAGATGCGCCCGTTCATAGACCCAAACTGTTGAGCCATGTTTTTACGATCTGCCTGCCTGTTTTTGTTGAGTGCCACTTCCCTGCTTGCTGCTGAGGGAAGTAAGCTGACCTGGAAAGCGTTGCCGGATCTGCCCGGCAAACTGGGTGTTGCCGGGCCTTTTGCCGGAGCGCACAACGGCGCACTCATCGTTGCTGGCGGGGCAAACTTCCCGGAGGGTGTGCCGTGGCGTCCCACCACCGAGGGGTACAACTCGCCCAAGGTCTATTACGACATGATTGACGTGATCACCTCGGACGGTAATGGGTACAAAGTTGTCACTTCGAAAACCAAACTGCCGCAGGTGATCGGCTACGGTGTCTCGATCCCGACCAAGGATGGCGTGATCTGCATCGGCGGTGAGTGGAAGGAAAATGTCAGGGACGAGGCCGCCAAGAAATACGACTCCAGTATGCACCTCTCAGCCAAGGTGTTCATGTTGTCACACGACAATGGGGACATCACTTTGGACAACAATTTTCCAGATCTGCCGGAGGGGACCACAGCGGCTTCCGGCGGGCTGGTCGGGGATAAAATCTACATCGCCGGCGGAGACAGTGGTGAGGGTGCGACGAAAAATTTCTGGGCACTCGACTTGGCCAAGCGCGGCTCAGACGATTTCAAGTGGGAAGCTAAAAAGCCGTGGGACGGCCCGGCACGGACGCATCTCATCGCGGCGAGTCAAAGCGACGGAGCAGCGGACTGCCTCTATATTTTCAGTGGCCGAACGAAGGATGAATCTGGCCAGTGGCACATGCTCTCCGATGCCCACAAGTTTAACCCGAAGACCGACGAGTGGACCAAGCTGCCCGACATCCAGCCCAAGGGCGACACTCAGCCGCGCTGCGTGATGGCTGGCACGGCTGCGGCTGTCGGGGCGAACAGCATGCTGATCTTCGGTGGGGCAAACGGCCAACGCTTCATCACTCTGGAGGGTCTGTCCGCCCAGATCGCCGCAGCCAACGAAGCCGGCAACACACAGGCAGCCGCCACGTTGGAAGCCGAGAAGCAGAAGATACAAGACGAGCACGTAGGCTTCAGCCGCGACATCCTGATTTTCAACACCATCACCGGACAGTGGCGCGAGTTCGCCAAGTTTAAGGAAGACTCCCGCGGTGCAACCGCCCCGGGTGCAATCGATCAGATTGTCATCGGCAGCCACGTCACGACCACTGCGGTCAAGTGGGGCAACTCAATCGTTATCCCCTCCGGCGAGAGCAGCCCGGGAATCCGCACGCCGAACATTTGGAAGATCGACCTTGCCGAATCAGAACGGAATTTTGGCACTGCGAACTGGGTGGTGCTGATTCTTTACATGGGCGTGCTCATCGGGATCGGCGTCTTTTTTTCCCGGCGAAACAAGTCTGCCGAGGACTATTTCGTGGCCGGCAAACGCGTCGTCTGGTGGGCGGCCGGGCTGAGTATCTTCTCCACGATGCTCAGCGCGATCACGTATCTGTCCATCCCCGCGAAGGGCTACGCCACCAACTGGACGTGGTTCCTCTTCAACATGGCGATCCCAATCATGGCGCCGGTCATTATTTTTTGCTTCCTCCCCTTCTACCGTCGGCTGGGCATTATCAGCATTTACGAGTTCCTCGAGATGCGTTTCGACTCCGGTCTGCGCAAGCTGGGCAGTGCGAGTTTCGCCATCTTCCAACTCGCGCGCATGGGCATCGTGATTTTGCTACCGGCACTGGCGTTGTCGGCGGTGACCGGTTGGGACGTGAAATACTGCATCATCGCCATGGGTGTGC
>MDSV01187112.1_pt1 | contig 10420 bp, 10 predicted proteins | sample 810851 | NCBI WGS metagenome assembly MDSV01 (sample SAMN05326640, study PRJNA326480) | marine metagenome | isolation source: seawater | place: Atlantic Ocean: North East | collected 2012
ATGGGGCTAACGACCGATCAAATGGCGACGTTAAAAGATCGGTATGTCCAAGCAATGATAGACGAGATGAAGAAGCCAACCAAGGATCGGAAGAGTCCGATGCAAATCGTAAAAGATTTGTCGGCGGAATTTAAAAAAGGCAAGTTTACGAAAGGTTTCACGGAAGTGCAAAAAACAACTGCCAAAACATTAGCAGAAAAAGGCATGAAAGTAACCAAGAAAGACATTAATTTGCTTGAGTCGTATACTGATACTATCGCTATTTTTGCAAACACGCTGAAGAGCACAGACATTGAAGCAAAGTTCCAACCCTTCGCTCAGGCTATACAAACTATGATTGATAAAACCTCGACAGGTAACGCTCCGAAGTCAGCACAGTTCATGAAAGGCATGGGTATCTTGATGTTCAACGCAAGGAATTTGGGTGGTAGCACGCCTAAGAGGGTGGCGAGCTTCGGCACCGCCATGCAACAATTGATTGAGAAAATTACTGATCCTGAAAAGTTCAAGGCTGTGGCTGGCGCACTCGCGGCAGTCGGCGCTGTACATGTCAAGCCTGACTCACAAAATGCAATTGACCTTATTGTTAGAGCGAATGAAGAATTTCCAAAGCTGAAAAAGAATATCGAAGATATTCAAGAGTCTACTGCTGGAAAGCTCTTCTTTAAGGGTGGAAATATTAATCAGGATATTAAGACAACAACCACAGTTAAGCTAGTTGTCGGTGGAAAAGAGTTTGGTAGAGCAGCGCTCCACGGACTAAAAGAAACTGGGCACACAGCAGTTAAAGTAGGAGGAGCAGGATAATGCCATGGGATATATTTGGAACAAAACCACAAGGGCTAAACACAGCAGGCACAGCAGTGCCGGGTTCTGTACACACCAGCAAGGGTGGGGTTACACATTCACGGTTCGCAGGTCTTTACGATAATTATCTTATCTCTTTTAAAAGCATGGTCAGCAGCGTAGAAGCATCTTTTCCCGCTATCTTGACGAGCTTTCAAGACGGGTGGGCATCCAACTGGGATTCTCAAGATATTTATGGTCGCATGGACCAAGTGCATAATTTTAAAAACACCACTAGAAGCATCACGTTTGCCTTCGATGTGGTGCCAGACGATGCGTTCCAGTCAGCACAGCAGATGGCGGCGTTTGAGCAGCTTACAAGGATGCTGTACCCCACTTACGAGGTCGCTCCGGACGAGTCTGCAACTGAATATCAAGCTATGGGTGTTGATCTGATCAGGCAGGCTCCTATCATTGGAATTAAAATGGGCAATTTGATTAGAAGCAATAACGACGGGAACTATCTTATCGGTAAGGTTGCAGGATTCAATTTCGCTCCCGACGTCGAACAAGGATTTTGGCTTTCTAGAAACATGACCAACAGTCAACTCGAACATGGCGAGGGCTTCCCGCAACCAAGCCCTCTAGTCACGGCAGCGGGCGCTCAGTATTTTCCAAAGAAGTTCTCTGTTGATGTCGAGTTCACAGTTATGCATACGGAGAATTTAGCGCAGAACTCAGGCGGAGGTTGGGCAGGGCGCAGCAATTATCCTTATAATGCACAGAACACAACGGACGCCTTTTCTGACGCTGAAAAGATGGACGTCTCCATCGAGTCGAGACAGAGCTTTGTTCAGGCAAAAATTCCAAAAAAGACAAAGGTATCTTTAGCCGCAAAGTTATTAGACGCAGCGTTCGGCTTGTAAAGCCTTAACTTTAGGAGGGATCGCCATGGCGTTTTCGAGATATAAAAATATAGGTCTTGTCAATAACGACACAAAAGAACACGCAGACACTGTACGTCGACGAGGGCGGGGGTATATTAGACACCACCGTTCAGTCAGGACTAAAGAAATATCTGTTGAAGAATCAAAAAGAATAATTCATAAATTTCATGTGTGGAAGCAGTCAGATAGGTTCTGGAAGTTGTCAAATAAATATTATGGTGACCCGGAGTACTGGTGGGTTATTGCAAGATATAACGAATTACCCACTGAAAGTCATCTGGACAATGGTGATACAATAGTGATTCCGTTTCCGCTACAGGCGACATTAAGAGTTATGGGATTCTAGAATATGGCAAAGGGTAAGAAGAAAAGACAGAAGAGAAAGCCTGTAAAACAAATGGCGAAGATTACGACTGGTCTTTGGGAGCAGTCTTTTCTTGTCGCCAACTTGCCTCAGTTTGTTGATGCGAGAATGTCGGAGTGGGACTTCGATAGCGACGGCTTGCACATGAGAATCGGGGAATGGATTGGTATATCAGGAGATCTAAGCCAGATCATGGGAATGATGACGACGGCTCAAGATGTTGAAACCATGAATAGCATGAACTCCGCGCAGATATCTAGCCTCGTGCCTTATATAAAAATAGAAAAAAAGCCGACCAAAGCTGCGCTCGAAACAATTCCGAACTTGTCACCAGATCCAGTTGAGATACCATTCAAATCTTTTCAGAATGCCCAAGACATCTTAACATCTCGCCCAAAATATTCCGGTCTTGTAGACATTAGAATAATGCACAAGAGCAAATTTGGAAAATCAGCAAATATGGCTGGTTGCGAAGTTGAAATTAAATTTATGTTTGACTCGATGAAAACCTTCTCTGAAAATCAAACGGCAGGAATTTCGTTCATGGACCTCATTCCGGGCTTGGATGCCATGTCAAAGTCGGCAGGCTCATCCGCCGAGCTTTATCAATTAATTTTGACGATCGGTTACGCGAATCCATGGGGTTCTTCTGATTCACTATTCTCGGGTCCAATGGGAAGGGAACAGTTAGACTCTATCTCAAGATCCATTCGACAATACAACTTACAATCCGCCGGGGAACATGATATTCAGATAGGCGCGGAAGGACAGGTGGAGCTTTCAATAAAATATAGACCCATCGGTTACGCAAGAAAAACATCAGGCTTGAACTCCGAACTAAGAGAGGACATTTTAGGACCATCAGCGGCTCCTTCCTTTAAAGCATTACAGGAAGAACTTCAAGAACTGGAAAAAGAGTTGGAAACACAGTCAGGCAAAGCAGCGGACGCGCATAAAAAGATAAACAAGGCGAAGCAAGACCTCTATGCAGACAAAAGAAAAAAACTGGAAGAGGCTTTGCGAGCGGACAAGGCAGAAGAGATGAAGGATATGTCGCCCGAAGAAAAGGAGGCATTGAATTATCAAATAAAATTACAAGCCGATTCCTTTGCTTCGTCATACCAGCCCCCTACCGACACACAAGACGAAGAAGAGAGCGACGAGCAGGAAGTTTTGGAGTTTGATGGCGATGAGCTTCAGGACATTATTTTGAATAAGATATTTGATAGCGGATCAGATCTCAAACAAAAGATGGACGAATTTCATGAAAAATTTGAACAAGACATTTCAGCCGCACACGGAGAACTTTTAAAAGTACAGTCCAAGATTAAAGACATAACTCAGAAAATTTCTGATAAAAACAAAGCAAACGTTTCTGAAGGAATTCTTAACGATCGTTACTCTAACTTAGTACGTCAGATGGTTGAAGACGGGACAATGAGATATTTGGATATATCCGTAACAAATCAGAAAAAAGCTGTTGCAGGCAGCAAGGGCAAGATGGACGCTGCTGCTAAGAAATTTCGTGAGGACGTATTGCCAAAGTTGATTTATGAAGGCGCTAAGATCGATTATAAGAATGTCAAAACTGTAGGCGCAGATGGCTTCGCAGCGGAACAGGTCAAGGAAATCTCTGAAAAGTCGGCGCAAGAAAAGGAATCAGGTGTCGCTTATCCTAAAACTACAGTTAATACGCCCTCTCAAGTGAGGAGCCAGCCGCCCTACATCGACGGCGCTCTCTCTAAAAATCGCAGGCTTTACTATTTTTATTTAGGCGACTTGCTTGATATCGTGATGCAGAATTTTTATAATGATGCGAAAAAGACATCATCGGGCGCAATCCACGTCACTGACAGAGAAAGAGAGAGTTTGGTGCTGGGCAACTTTTATTATGTTATCAAGGAAGGGAAAGATCCGTCGAAGTTTGAAAAGGCAACAGCCTACCATATGGGAGATTTTCCAATATCTTTTTATGCTTTCAATGATTGGTTTGTGTCAACGTTTGTCCGACGAGGCGTCAATCAAATCTCCCTTTCCTTTTTCTTAAATTCTCTCGCAGATGAGTTTTTTAATTCACATCCAGCTTTATCTCAAGTAAAGCAAAATCAAGTAGGACCATTCTTGAATTCAAAACTACCTGACCAGCCGTTTACTATGTCATATATCTATACAGAATCGGACGGTCAGATACCCCGAGGTATGGACCAAAGACAGTTAGGCGGTCTTTATGATATTAATACTGAGTTCTTTAGAAAGATGCTCGGCGCACAGAAAACTGACTCAAATGAGCCGTCCAAAGCACAAAAATATGGATATCATTTCTTTGGTCCATCACCTATTGACTCACAAGTTCCGCCCGTACCAACCTACACTCTGCACTTGGGATCCGCTTACGGCTTTTTAAAGTCGGTTAAATACAACAAGAAAGGTGGAGGAAAAGCGGTCAGAACGATGAGAATAAAAGAAGGTGGACCGGGAAGTAAACTTGGTTTGCCGGGTTCTTACACAGTGCAGATAGAAATGCTTGGCGCACCCTTCGCCGAACCCTTTCAGATGTTTGATCTGAACAACAACGTTTTTGGAATCCAGTCTGACAGGGAAGTTCTGGATACAACATTGCCGAGAATATTGAAAATTATGAGCGTTGAGCACAAGATTTCTAACGGCAGCTTCACGACATCTTTGGAGTGTACACCCACAGGTATGGTGCCTAGAAAGTATGTCACTGCGGCTGGAGAGGTAATTGGAGACTTTGATCGACCGGGAGTCCAAAGCAAATCCAAAAAGAAAGGTAAGGGAAAGAAGAAGCCACCAAACACTAGCGATCCAGCCACAGTGGGCATGAGTATGGCGGAGAAAGAAGCCTATTATGCCCAGAAAGCCAATCCAGTTTACGGACCTCCCCTTCCCACCGAGGACACTGCGGCTACCTATAAGGCTCTTGGCGCTGACCCCACCAGCGCCGCCAACACGGGACTCGGCGAGATCGTCGGAAGCGGCGAATAATAGCTACGGAGGTACATGATAATGTCAGGTAAAGATAAAAACAGACCAAGTTTTGCTAATAACAGCAGACCAACTAAATTTCTTTATAATGAAAGAGTTTTATATAAACAAAATGTCCTCACTAAAACAAATCATAGAAACACAATAGATATGTGGGATGACAGGTATTCTCGTTTTGGAAAAGTTAATTTACAGAATCAACCTGTAAGGCTCGATCCTTCTTACTTAAAAGAAGTACCGTCCACTTCTGACAAGAACACTACATTTTATCTTATAAACTTTGTTGCTGATGCTTTCATCGACTTTAAAGAATATATGAGAGGTGCTACTGAGGGTGCGACAGGTATGTTGGCGTTCCCCCCAAGCAGCAAGTTTCACAAAACAGATATTCACAATGCAAATATTTGGTTTGACACCGATCGTGCATATAAAGCACACTTGCAGACAATATTTGAACCATTTGTGTCGGAATATCTAGACATCCCCAATTATCGTAAGCGCGTCAAGAACATAAAAAACTTTGTTGATATGTGGTTTCAAATGTGTAAGGAAATAGGTCAAAGCGTGCCCATGACCAAGACAGGATTTTTTGAAAGCAACTATGTACCAACTGCTAATTTTAATGGTTACATGGTCGAGGTAGCAAAAGATCAAAGACATGACCATGACTTGTCCAAGGATAGCTGGATAGCCGATCCGGGTTTTAATTATTATATAAAGGGCGCTGCCTATCATGGATTTTTGGTGGACAGAAACGCCCCATGGCGACTGGTTGCGAACCTTGAATCTAGAACTATGTCACAATACATGTCGAAGTATAACATATTATCTATGCAACAGTTGTTTGATCAATACTATATTAAGACTTATCTTGACGACATAGAGCAATTGAAAGAAATAATGTATGCGTTCTACAACTATTACCTAAGATTGGACCCTAGCTTTGAAAAAGTAAAGTGGTGCGCCGAAGGACAGAAAGTTATGGTAGACACAATATTCAGACAGACTTCCGACAAGCAGTCATTTTTTGAAAAGTACAATGACAAGTTTTGGATGAGGATCTGGTTTCTTATGAGAATTTCAGAGCTTGGCATCGCCGCGAGTGAGAGAAAAATAAGCTCTCTATTGACCGCTTCTTATAAAATACAAAAAACTCTTGACATATCTTCCGCAATGGATTATCTTAATAACAGTCTTTTTAGTATGTCGGGTCGACCCGCCCCGCCTACGAGGGCTTTTGTTGACCGGAATACCGACAAACAGATAATCATTAAGAAGTAGGAATTTTTTGTACTTTCAGCAACTAGACAATAAAAAAGAGTGTTATGCTTACTTCTATGAAGGAGCAATTCACGAACTGCTGCCCTCCAAACCCAATGCTAGAACTTGGAACTATAGCCCAAATGTTGACATCGACGCGGACTATGCTTATCTGTATTGCGGGGGGCGCTCTCTCGAAGAGGTGTGTCCGGAAGAATTAAAGATGGACTTGGAGTTGTCCTCCGATAAATTAAAATCTTTTTTTCGATCTTTTCATATTGCAAAAGTGTCAATTCACGAAAATTGTTTTTTCGATTTGGTTCCAGACCGATTTCTGTTGAAGTATTTTAATTTGAAGAACGAGATAACGGAACACGTATTTGATAACTTTCAAAGACCCGAAAACTATCATTTCTTGAAAGACCTCAATGTTATGACAACAAGAATGTCGCGACCTTTAAACATCGACTTCTCAGAGATGAGAAAGCTGTCGCATGATCCCGCTTGTAGGAGATTGTTGAAGGCTATAAGGGACGACAGGACTTCCATTATATATAATATCTTTGGAACAAAGACGGGCAGACTTTCGACGTCGCCAGATAGCTTCCCTTTACTGACCCTCAAGAAAGAACTGAGAAGTGTTATAAAGCCAACAAATGATTGGTTCGTGGAGCTTGATTTTAACGCTGCTGAGTTGAGAACGCTCCTGTCTCTCTGTGGCAAGCCACAGCCGACCGAGGATATTCACGAGTGGAACAGAAAGGTTATTTATCAGGGGGATATCACCAGAGACGAGGCGAAAAAAAGAGTTTTTTCTTGGCTGTATAATCCTGACTCAACTGACTACTTAACAAGTCGCTTTTACGATAGAGAGAAAGTGCTCGAAAAGTATTGGGATGGCACTCAGATCGAAACACCCTTTGGTAGAAAAATTAAAGCTGATCGACACCACGCCCTGAACTATATTATACAAAGCACTTCCAGCGATCTGTTCTTAAAAAGCGCGATTAAAATTGATAAAATATTGAAAGACAGAAAATCAAAAATTGCTTTTACACTGCACGACTCTATGGTAATAGACTATCATGAAGAAGACAAGGCTCTCCTACGTGACATTGTGGAAGAGTTCTCAAATACACCACTCGGCAAATGGAAGACTAATATTTCGGCGGGTAAAAGTTTTGGAGAAATGGTAGAAATATAATGGAAAATATAATTGCCCTCGGCGGCGGCGCTTGCAGCTTGGTTGAACACTTCGCCAAATATCCACAGTACAATATCTATCAGGTAGACTCTGAAGAAAAAGACGCCAAAGACTTTTTTCATATTAAGTCGCAGGTTTCCCACGAAGACTACGAAAAGAACTTTCCAAGACTGGACAAGTTTTTCGCTGACATTTCTGGACCGTCTCTGTTGATTATGTGTGGCGGCGGTAAGATCTCCGGTGCTAGTTTAGCTCTTTTGCAACAGTTGAAAAAAGTCTCAGACAAAATATCGATTCTTTATTTGCATCCGGAAGTGAACTTTATGGGCAGGGAGGCTGCTCAGGTCCACAGAGTCACCTTTGGGGTGTTGCAGCAATATGTTCGCTCGGGAGCGCTTGAAGAGATGTGGGTAGTCAGCCCATCTGAAGTAGAGAAAATACTTGGAGAGGTGCCGGTCATTGGATATTATAAGGCAATAGATGATTTTGTGGTTTCCACCATTCACATGTTGAATGTTCTGAGACACAACAAATCTGAATTTGATACGTTCCGAGAACCAGATGAAGCAGCGCGAATTTGCACCTTCGGTGTTGTCAATATGGAAAATTCTGAAGAAAAGTTATTTTTTCCCTTGACAATGCCTAGAGAAATGAGGTACTATTATGCAGTTAATAGAGAGCGTCTCGAAACAGATGGAACTTTTTTGAAGAACTTGAAAAAATCTATGGCTGATAAATTAGATGGCAAGACTCGTGTTTCCTATGGGATCTACTCAACTGATTATTCAGATTCTTACGGTTATGTTGTTCAGAGAAGTTCGCTGGTTCAAGAAACTCAAGTCTAATTTTTTAAAAAAGGAGTTAAAATTATGTCTGTAACAGGCTATCATGGCGTCTACACAAAAACCAATGGAGACACCCGAGAGATGTATTTCGTAAGGCTACAGGACGTCCCTGAAGCATTCCTAGCTACCCGCCTCAAAGGAGGGGGGAAGTCCAAGACCTTGAAAGAGGGAATGGAGACGGTGTGGGATGTCAAGGCAAATGATTTCCGTATCTTTAATTGGAATACCACTCAAGGAGATCCAAAGCAAATTAATTTTGAAGAAAATGAAATTTTTGTATTGACAAAGCAGAACACTTCTGCTATTATTGATTAACTAGCAACTCAGGACATTGGCTGGGTTGCCTTATTTTACCTATACAAAGGAGTATATTACAATGGCACTTGATCTAACAAAAATGCGAGCAAAGTATCAGAAGCTCCGCTCAAAGGGCGGCGGCAATAAGGACATCTTCTGGCGTCCACAGGATGGCGAACAAACTATTCGCATCCTACCTACCCCGGACGGAGATCCGTTCAAGGAGTATTGGTTTCATTACAATCTGGGTAAGAACCCCGGTTTCTTGAGCCCCAAGAAGAACTTCGGGGAGAGCGATCCGCTGGATAGCTTTATTCGGAAGCTGTTCGATGAGGGCTCTGAAGACTCCATCAAGATGGCAAAGAACCTTATGGCTCGCCAGCGTTTCTTTTCTCCCGTTATTGTTCGGGGTGAGGAGGACAAAGGAGTCCGCCTATGGGGCTACGGCAAGACGGTCTATGAGACTCTTCTTGGTTTGGTTCTTAATCCTGATTACGGGGATATTACCGATCCATCTGAGGGGACTGACCTGACGCTGGTATATGGAAAACCGCCCGGAGCACAGTTCCCACAGACGAAGTTGCAGCCTCGCCGCAAGACTTCGCCAGCGTTGGCTGACTCGACTCAGATGAGCGAGGTTCTGGAAACGGAAATTGATTGGGATGGTATCTTTGTCAAGAAGAGTGCTGATGAGGTTCAATCTATGCTCGACGAATGGTTGGGCTCGGATGAAACTGCCGACTCTGGCGAGGAGGTTGTGAAGTACAATTCTTCAAGCGACTCCTCTGGGGGCGGCTCTAGTGCCGTCGAGGCAGCTTTCAAGGACTTGATGAGCTAAGAATTGATTCTGCTCCAACACCTAATGGGGACGAAAGCCACTTGTCGGCTTTCACTGGAGCAGCATCACCCGCAGGGAGGCACGGGGTTACAGGTGCCTCTTCATCTTAAATATAAACAAGGAGAATGATTTGATGAAGTATTTTATTTTGATGCTGGCTTGTTCAGCTTTGACAATTGGTTGCACAGGCAACACAGAGACTGCCAGCGTTGCAGAGAAGACCAAGACTACCACTACTGCTGAGGAGTCTGTTGGCACGACGAACGTGGGTTCTGCCACGACGACTTCTAGTACCGGCACAATTACTACGACCACCACCGCTAACAAGAACACGGTAACAACACCCGAGACGGTAAAGACACCTGAGATTGTTAACGCGGATGACGTCGCGACCACTAACACCAACACTAATACTAATTCGGAAAAGAGTAGCGATTAATGTTGGCTAGCCGCAGGGGGGCATGGGCTTATAGATGCCTCAACTCATTAACACACACACAGAGGAGAATAAAATGAGTGACAATAATTCTAGCGGATATGCGATTCGCACGGATTTGCTTGGAATGGCTATGGGTATCCTTGAGGCTCAACAGAGGCGAGAGGAGACGAATGAGCACTTTCAAGCAGAGAACGACAATGCTTATAAGAGAAAGACTATTACCCCGTATGACACTGAAATGGTGATTCGGGAAGCAGAAAAGCTCTATGGGTTCGTTCAGAAGAAGTAGTCTTCGCAACCGCAGGGAGGCACGGGTTTACAGGTGCCTTTTATTTTAACTTAAAAGGAAAACTAAAATGGCTAGAGCAAAAAAGGCAAAGAACGGACAAACAGTCAAGGTTCATTACGTCGGAACTCTTGATGACGGAACTCAG
>MDSV01030543.1_pt1 | contig 10419 bp, 4 predicted proteins | sample 810851 | NCBI WGS metagenome assembly MDSV01 (sample SAMN05326640, study PRJNA326480) | marine metagenome | isolation source: seawater | place: Atlantic Ocean: North East | collected 2012
AAAAAAAAAAAAAAAAAAAAAAAAAAAAAAAAAAAAAAACATTAAGAAATAAAAAATATATAACAAAAATAAGTAAATTTAATCATTTATTAATAAAAAATAGGGGGGGAGCTAACATTGACGATTTTATAAATATGTATAACTATGTTAAAAACATATTAATAGATATAACTTGGTATATAAGAAAAGCTATGAGTATTAGTGCAAGTGTTGCTAGCACAATTTTTGAAAAGGTAAACGTCCATTTACCTTGTATAGTAAGTATGACTCATTTAGTAGCGAGTTTTCATAACAATATAAACACAAATTTTATAATTAGAATTATATTTGCAGTATCAAATATTATTCACATTGAGAGAAAAAAGAGTTTCAATTGTGATTATCAACCATTTGTATCATTCTCATCTGTTCTAAATATTTTTTATTATTTACGATTAACTAAAGATAAGCCTCAAATATTTAATATTAAAAAGAGTACATTAGAATTAATATGCATAATTCTAGCATTTTGTGCTCTTTCTTATTGGACTACATCAAACATTGATGGTGAATCCACTTCAGAAAAGGCACAGTGTTTAAAAGTCATAAATGCATTTAAAGATAAACCATCTCAGGATAAATGGGAGACATTAAAAACATATTTTGATAAAATTAGTCCTGAGAATAAGTATTTTGAATATCTTAGAACGACAATTGATGGTAGAGGTTGTCGTTATGAAACGTATTTTTTTAAAAAAACTAAGAATATGGAAGCCTTAGGGGATTGTATGAGAAGAATAACTACTGAGGTGTTATGCGATGGTCCTGGTGGTGCTGCTGGTGCTGGTGATGCTGCTGCTGCTGCTGCTGCTGCTGAGGCTGCTGCTGCTGCTGCTGCTGCTGATGCTGCTGCTGCTGCTGCTGGTGGTGCTGCTGGTTCTGTTGCTGGTGCTGGTGGTGCTGCTGCTGGTTCTGTTGCTGGTGCTGCTGCATTACAAGTTAATCAAAGTGATTTTTATCAACCTATAAGTATAGTTCCTGAAGCAATAGAGCCAATTTTACATTTCCTTTCTAGAAATCATACAACCCATGAAAGTCTAGTCGGTAATATTACATCGGGTAGAATATTAGAAGTAATTGAGCAACTAACATTTTATGACCAAATTTCTCCTTTATTTATTGATCCAGTTACAAAAATGTATTTTTCCACCACAACAGAATTAGAATTAGATGCTGATAATGGTAACGACTGGATGAGTGACGACCAACCCGAAGGGGAAGCTGCCGCTTCAGCTTCAGTAGCTGTTGATGAACATTCTATTAGTCGGATTTCACGAAGGAGCGTAAGGAGTTTAGGTAAACAAAAACATTTATCTTTAGATTTACAAACTGCAAGGCGTGCACATCGTGTAACTAATTTAACTTTTATACAAACAATTCATACAAATATCAATATATTTATACTATGTTTTAAAGAATCGGCTTCTGAGAATAGAGAAATGTTTATGTTTGAATTTGATAAAGAAAAACATGAATTATTATCTTACACGACATCTCAAATTGAAATTAAAAAAGTTATATTATATTACAATAGACATTATGCAAATAAAAGAGTGATAACTAAATTATTAGATAACAAAGATATAATAGAAAAAATCCCTCAGTATAATTTTGCGTTTGTAGATTTAAATGCGAAGAAAAATAATCTCGATGAAGAAATGAATGGTATTTTTCTTGCACCCGATATAAATGAGGGTGAAGGAGGTGGTGCAGTTATAACATTAAAAACATTTTCGGATGGTAAAAAGTCGATAGATAAAGTTGAAGATACAGAAGAAGAGAGAGCCAAAAAAAAACAAAAAGTAGGAGGTGGTTCACAAAAAATATATTGTCTACCCTATGAAAGAGACTTACAATTAATACCTCAAATATACTGGAAACCATATGACAAAGAAAATCTTTACAAACTAATAAATATCGAAGAGTTAAAAAAAAGTGCGCAAAGAAATGAATGGACAATAAAAAATCAATTTTTGGGTAATTTTTTTGATAAGCATTATGATAATAAGTTAAAAATATTTAAAAAAACTTCAATCACTAAGCATAATTTTAAACAAGCCTTTGTTGACTTTCTTTTTGAATCTTTAAAAAACGAAGATGGTGCTCAACATGGTGCTCAACATGGTGCTCAACATGGTGCTCAACATGGTGCTCAACATGGTGTTCAGTTTATTATACAATACAATGAGTTTATTAGAGAATATATTAATGAAGAATACACATCAGACTTATTAATAGAAGTTGATAATTCTGAAGACCCTTCTTACTGGCAAGTTCTTAAACCTTTCTTTTTAATTTCTAAATTAAACTTAGTTCTTACAAATAGAGGTATTAATTATATATTGCCATTATCTAGATTTAATGGTTATCGTGAATATCAAGGAGACCATAATAATTATTTTTTTGCTTTAACTTACATTCTACTTTCATATTACATGTATACTCATTATTCGTTCTTTGAATTAATTAGTCCATCACCTCTCTCGTATGGTGAAAAACTTGGCCAATTATTATTTCCATCCTTAATTAGTGAATTTTCTGTAGGGTGTGAAAATATCAAAAGACTTTTTACGTCTCATACAAAAGTAATAGATAGAATACAAATTGCCGGTAACAATGTTCAATTAGGAAGTAACTTGAACATTGTTACCGAACCAGCAGCAGTAGCAGCAGCAGCAGCAGCACCAGAAGATATATTTATATATACTTCTCCTTGCAATAATATGGAGTTAGGTAATCATTTTTATTATCTATTAAAAAAAAGAGTAACGACTTCTGATGATGTGCATATGGGTGATGATGATGATGGTGGTGGTGGTGGTGGTGGTGATGGTGGTGGTGGTGATGGTGAGTATGAGTATTTTTATCCTGAAATTGATTTTACTACACCTGTTATAAATAAATAATCGTATCTTTTTTTTATTATTACAAGTAAAGGATAGATGAACGCTAATTTTCCATTTGATAAAAAACCTCCACTTTGGCTTTATTGGGAAAATGACCCGCAAGAATTTGGTGCACTTCGACCAGAATACATCAACCTCTGTTACGAAACTATCAAAAGACAATGTGGAAATTCATTTACCGTCATTCAGCTTTCTCCAGAGAATTTGTACACCTATCTTCCTCGTCTTCGAAGAGACCTTGACTTTAAATGTACTCTTCAGCAAAAAAGAGATTACATCAAACTTGAATTATTATCAATTTATGGCGGGGCATGGGTTAACTCGGATGTTATTATGCTGCAAGATTTAGCACCATACATTAATGTTTTACAAAAACATGATTTTGTCGGCTTTGGATGTCACTTTAAAAATTGCAGAAAACGCCAAAATGGTTTTCCTCAACCAGCGTCATGGGTAATGCTTTCAAGACCCAACGGTGTTTTGATGACCTATGCAAGAAATCGTGCTCGGTGGATTTTAGACAATTCTCCTCAAGATTTATATATTGGAGATATCTTAGGTCGTAATCTATTATGGAAATGTATTGCGACCTTAACAGCAAATACTCCTTCGTGGAGATACTATCATGTTAATAGTTTCTGTCTTGAAAGAGACTCGGTTGGAAGACAATTTACAAATGAAAGAATGCTTTTGAATGAAACCATTACGAAAGAATGTGTTTATCGGATATCATTTATCCCATTAAATCAAAATGTATCTGATTTTCCTTTTCCTGATTGGTTTCTTAAGATGTCACAGGAAGAGATTTTGGAGATGGGTGACCTTTTTATTGTCAAACTTTTTCGCTGGTCACTTCTTGATGAAACCCCATTATCAGCATTTCCAGAAGAAAGGAATCCGAGTGCATTATATTCCTCATCACAGTTAGTCTCATCAACCCAATTAAATTTTAGTAATTGTGGAAGTGAAGAAATTTTTAATGCAAATGGGAAAATTATTAGGCCACCAACTAATCTACGACCGGTTGAAAAATGCGAACTTAGTTACTCTGGAGTCCCAAATCAAGCAAACGATGATATGTATTATCAACACACTTTTTCCCAATAAGAGATTTTGAGGATAAATTATTTTTTCTCTCATTCATTATTAATGAAAACCAAAAAGAACGTTCGACAGAGTAAAAAATCAAAAAATAATCATCTTATTCCAGCAGAAGAAGGGGGTGGCTGGTACAGTTGGAGAAGTGCTTTAGCAAAATTTTATAAGACTCCTCCATTACAGTTAAATATTTTGGAAGTTGGATGTTATCAAGGAGAAGCAACCTCATGGTTTCTTAGAAATTTGTGTCAAAATTCAAAATCAAGAATGTATGCCATTGATACATTTGAAGGTAGTCCAGAATATGTTGAAACTGATTTTATTAGCATCAAAGAGGCTTTTTATCGAAACATCCAAAAAACGGGGAAAGATTCACAGGTGACTGTTATGGAAACAACTTCTTATTTAGGATTGATTGAATTAAACAAACAAAATAAATCGAAACCATTTTTAGACATTATTTTCATTGATGCTTCTCATGAAGCGGCAGATGTTATGTCCGATGGTGTGTTATCATTTCCATTGTTAAAAGAAGGAGGTGTCATGATATTTGATGATTATATTTGGGAAAAATTAGTTCAAAAACACTATCAACCAAAACTTGCAATTGATGCTTTTTTAGATATAATGAAGCCATATGTTAAAATTATAAAAAAAGGAAGACAAATCCTCTTAGAGAAAACACCTCAACAGGATTCACAAATTGCAACTGATTTGATTGATATTTATTATAAAAACATTATTACACCAAATGTATTAAAATTAGAAAAATGTAATCCTCCCAAAACAAAAAAAGAAGTTCTCTTGCAATCAAAAGATAACTTTGAGATAGCTTATCAAAAAGATTTCCAACGTGAAAAAATACTTTTTAATAAATTTAATTCATTTAATATAAATGAGAATTACTTATTTCATTTAACATTAAATATTTTTTGTACTTCTAATAAAAAAATATATGATAGTGCTGTTCAGAAAAAGAAGTTTATCCATTTCAAAGAAATGTTAACCAATACGTATTTTAGTAAAAAATGGAATGAATTAAAAATTAGAAATTGGCATTATCTATATTTTTATCGCTATATTAAATTGATGAACTTATACTATGAAATTAATTCAAAAAGAGCATTATCTTTTCTAAATTTTAGATTTGCATATGATTTTAGTGGTACTTTTTTTTCAAATAAAGAACTAGATAAATTATTCTCATATACATCTTATTTTTCAAAATCAGATATTTTTGAATCTCGCCCCAATATTTATCATGACATTTCTTGTACTACCAATTATGAAAAATTTGGAGATTCTAATTTAGATACTAATGAAAATAGAAGTGATTATCGGTGGTGTAAAAGAACATGTTTAAATTTATGGAGTATTAAAAATTTAATAAGTATAATAAATAGTGTTAAAAACAAAATTTCTATCCTAAATTTATCATTGAATATTCCCGCAAGTAATTATCTAAAAGAAGGAAAGTTAAACTTATATCTTGAAAAAATAAAATGTTATGAAATCCAAACATATTTATCAGTTGTTTTTGCTTTATGTGTCCAAGAAAAAAATGGTGTCGCGTGTATTGTTATTCCAAACTCAGAAATACAAACAACTTTTTGTAAGCAATCTATTTCTCTAATTACTATGTACTATGAAAATGTTAATTTAGTATATTACATTAATAACGGTGATAAATTACTAATTTATGCACAAGGCTTTAAGGGAATTACTTCTAAAATACAAGAGACTTTAATCAACAATTGTCAAGAATTACAAAGTCAACATACTCCCAATGGAAAAATAAAAAATAACATGTTGGGAATAAAAGTACCCTTAAAATTAGAAAAAAAAATAGAAGAATGGAATCGCTTAATATTTAAAAATAAAAAAATCCATTTCAACTATTTGGAAACTATTTATCCAAATTTAAAATTGCCTCTTCATCACAATAAAGACTTAATAGATTTGTTAACACAATATCAAATAAGATTCTACATAACATGGTGTAAAGAGAATATGGAAGAATATTACAAACTTATAAAAATAGGGAAAAATCATAAAAAACAAAACCAAAAAAAAAAACTATAAAAAACCTCCAATGAAAAATATGTTAGCTAATTTAAATGAATAATTCAAATGAATCTAAAAAAGAATTTCGAAAATATGACAATGTTGAAGAAGACATTAAAAGAACATATTATTTAAGTCGAAAACACCAAACGGTTGAATATGTAGAAAGAATGCATCAAAAATATTTAACTTTTGAGCGAAAGATGAATGTGTTAGATGTTTTTGAAAAATTAGAAAAATTTGTTGATATCAGTGACCCAGATATTACATTACCCAATTATTTTCATGGAATTCAAACTGCCGAAGGAATTCGAAAAGATGGTCATCCAGAGTGGTTACAACTTGTTGGTCTTATTCACGACATTGGAAAAATTATTTATTTATGGGGATGTGATGAAGATGGAACAAGTCTAAAAGAACAATGGGGAATGGTAGGAGATACTTTTATTGTTGGTTGTCAACTTCCAGAAAAGATTGTTTATCCAGAATATAACAAAGAAAATAAAGACAAAGATATACCAGAATACTCTACCCAATTAGGTATCTATTCTAAAAATTGTGGTCTTGAAAATGTTAAATGTAGTTGGGGACATGATGAATATTTATATCAGGTCCTCAAACACAATCAATGCCGCTTACCGGAAGAAGCTTTATATATCATTCGGTATCATTCACTGTATTCTTATCATACCAATGGAGAATATCAACATTTTGTTAATCAGAAAGACAAAGAATATTTTAAATGGTTAAAATTATTTAATAAATATGATTTGTATACCAAATCAGAAGAAGTAACTCTCGATGAAGAAACAAAAGAATATTACCAAAACTTAGTTAAGAAGTATCTTAATAATGGTGTTTTGAATTTCTAAAAATGATTGATTTTCAATCAAACGGTAACCCTTTTATCAACACCCGATTTTAAAAAACATGTTCCATCTTAATAACTTTTGAAAAGTCTAATAATTTATCATTAACTTCTTTTAATGACACCGCTTCACTCATAAATGATTGCTGATATTTAATGAGATTAATGATGGCATTATTTTTTTTCTTACTTCTTCTAATCTTACATAATTCAGACAAAACCATTATTTGTTTAATACTTTCATTATGAATTATATCATCAGATGCAGGTTGCATTCCACATCTTTCATCTCCCAAATATTCGATTATCTCCTTAATTAGTGTTGATTTTCCATTTCTTCCCGGTCCACACAGAATAACCATTTTATTATTTGGAAGATTGTTTTTAATATTCTCAAGATAGGACATTAAAAAAAGATAATCGTCGTCAGATAAATATTGTTTCCAGTTATCGAAAGAATGTGTTGCCATTATTATCTGTTATATAAAAAATAAATGTTTAAATCATTACCGTCAAGACTTTTCAATTCATAATTAATTCTTTCGACATTCAATAAACATAAACTTTTCTTCAATCTTTTTAACAACTCTAAAATTATTCTTTTGAAGAATAGACATCAATCGATTAATTGGGTTACCCTCGGAATCCAACTCTTTGTTCCACCTTTTGTAAGCTTCTGCAATCAATAATGTACCACTGGTATCTAAAATTCGATATGCTTCTTTCAAATAATCTTCACAATTACTTCCCCACATCGCCAAAGACAAGATTGCAACATCTACGGAATAATCGTCCAATTCCGTCTTCTTGATGTCTCTCGAAATAACCAAATCATTAGATGAATGATGGTCAAAATTATAGAATTCAAATCGGTTGTTATCTTTTAAATGCTGATTTATTTCAGCATAGCCGCATCCCAAATCAGCAATCACTTTTTTCTTCTTTCCAGGTAAAGTTTCCAAATACCTTATCATTTTATTTCGAGGAATATTATCCTCTGGAAAGGACTCTTCATTCTCTTTGGATACCTGGTGATACTCTTCCCACTTCTCTGGATGTTCTTTGAAATAAGTATTCAAATTATGAGAATTCTTTGTTTTGTATTCCTGGTGAAGCTTTGATAACTTACTCTGTATCCGTTGTTGTTTTTCCGCTTTGATTTCTTGAGGAGAAGATTTAAGTTTGATTTCTGGTTTAGACATGTCTTTTTTTTTGGGTGTATTATTAAAATATATTGAGTATTGGGGATTGGTGATAAAGCTTTTCCAAGCATCATAGATTTCTTTTTCTTTCATAATGTATCTTTTATTTTTATAATTTTTAATTTGAGAACATATCCATTCACCAAGTGTTTTTTCGTCTTTATTTTTAGAATGATTACTTGGTCTCTTATAATTTTCATCAATAAATAATTTAACTTTTTCTAAATTGTCATACCAAACTCCTATATTACTGATAAAATATTGTTTATACTTATCATCATTAATAAAGTTTGTCCAATTATTATATATTTCTTTTTCTTTCATTATTTCTCTTTTCTTTTTATAATTTTTTTTTTGGGTGCTAACCCATGCTCCAAGTTTTCTTTCTTCTTTAATTTTACATCCATTTATTGGTGTTCTTTCATTCTGATTTATAAATAATTTTATTTTTTCTAAATTATCATACCATATTTCTTCGTTACTGATGAAATACTGTCTATATTTTGCATCATTGATAAATTTTGTCCATTCATCATAGATTTCGTTTTCTTTCATAATATATATTTTTTTTTTGTAATCATTTAGTTGAGTACGTAGCCATAAACTAAGTGTTTTTTCGTCTTTATTTTTAGAACGTTCACTTGGTCTATTACTTTTTTCATCTATAATTTGCTTTACTTTTTCTAACTTATCATACCATTCTTCTTCATTGCTTAGAAAATACTGTGTATATTTTTCATCATTGATAAACTCTTTCCAAGTATTATAAATTTCTTTTTCTCTCATTATATTTATTTTCTTTTTGTAATTCTTTTTTTGAGTTCCAATCCATGAACCAATTGTTTTTTCGTCTTTATTTTTAGAACAACTACTTGGTTTCTTATCATTTTCATTCATAAATTGTTTTACTTTCTTTAAATTATCATACCAAACTTCTAAATTACTGAGAAAATATTGTTCATATTTTTCATTATTAATAAAGTTTGTCCAAGTATCATAGATTTCTTTTTCTTTCATAATATTTTTTTTATTTTGATAATTTGTAATTTGATTTGATACCCATGCACCAAGAATTTTTTCTTGTTTATTTTTAGAGTTGTCACTTGGTCTTTTATCATTTTCATTTATAAATAATTTTATTTTTTCTAACTTATCATACCAAACTTCTATATTACTGAGAAAATATTGTTCATATTTTTCATTAGTAATAAAGTTTGTCCAATTATCATAGATTTCTTTTTCTTTCATTATTTTTGTTTTCTTTTGGTAATTTCCTATTTGAGTTTCAATCCATGAACCAAGTGTTTTTTCGTCTTTATTTTTAGAAAGTTCACTTGGTCTTTTATCATTTTCATTCATAAATTGTTGAACTTTTTCTAAATTTTTATACCAAACTTCTTCATTACTGAGAAAATACTCTCTATACTTTTCATCATTGATAAACTTAGTCCAAGCATCATAGATTTCGGTTTCTTTCATAATGTATCTTTTCTTTTGGTAATTTTGTTTTTGAGTGCTAAACCATTCACCAAGTATTTTTTCTACTAGAATTTTAGAACAACTACTTGGTTTCTTATCATTTTCATCAATAAATTGTTTTACTTTTAGCAAATTGTCATACCAAACTTCTATATTACTGAGAAAATACTGTTTATACTTTTCATCATTGATAAATTCTGTCCAAGTATTATAGATTTCTTTTTCTTTCATGATATTTTTTTTCTTTTGGTAATTTTTTTTTTGAGTTCCTATCCATATACCAAGTATTTTTTCTTCTTTATTTTTAGAAGTTGAACTTGGTCTTTTACTATTCTTATCAATAAATTGTTTAACATTTTCTAATTTTTCATACCATTTCTTTTCATTCCAGTTGACATTAACATCTAGAATTCCTTGTGAGAATGATTTATTTAAATCAAGACTGCTTTCTTTGATTTTCCATAATACTTCTAAATCTGGGTGTGTATGAATATCAAATAATTTTTGTCTTTTTTTTGGCGGAAAGAGTCTTCCCTTCTTGATGTTTGATTGTTTCTCCTTCTTGATTATTGGTGAATAATGTTTTTCGTCTTCACAGTAAAACAATCGTAAGGGTTCTTCTTTTTCTCCTTCTTCATTAATATATTGAATTGGTTCATCGTAATCTTGAGTATGGATTTCAATGCAGATGTCTTCTTTTTCGGCAATATGTTGTAAGAATACCTTTTCATCGCTTGATTCTTCATGTATTTCTTTATCTAAA
>MDSV01089338.1_pt1 | contig 10417 bp, 7 predicted proteins | sample 810851 | NCBI WGS metagenome assembly MDSV01 (sample SAMN05326640, study PRJNA326480) | marine metagenome | isolation source: seawater | place: Atlantic Ocean: North East | collected 2012
AGAAAGATATGGCTGCCTCGTCGTGTCAGTGATGCCTGTATATCTTCGGACTCAGAGTTGATATCGTTAACAGGTTCAACGTTAGAAAATATCGGAAAAGGAAGGGCCTCTTCTTTCGCTTCAGGAGTCTCAGAAAGATTGGAATCAGTGACTTTTGTTGCAACAAAAATATCATTCTTATCTCCCTCCCTATTGGATGAGAAGAACAGCTTCTGTGCGTCGGGCGCGGGTCCGAGCTCATCTTTTGGTGTGTTGATGGATTCATCCAATAACTTAGCAGCACTCCAGCTAGTCCCTTCGTTACGGGACACATAAATATCATATCCTCCATTTCCTCCTTCCATGTCAGAAGAAAAATAAAGGAATTTTCCATCCCTAGAAAAGGCAGGGCCCCTTTCATTTTTTTCACTGTTCAGTTCTGTAACGGGCTCTGGCACAGACCATACCCGTCCGTCCCAGACAGATAGAAAAAGATCCGTGCCGCTATCATCATTGGCTGGACGCACAAAGACCATTACAGTGCCGTTCGGAGAAAACGTGGCTTCGAGTCGAGAATTTGCAGCGTTAATGCTATTATCTCCATCGGCATCTGGCACGGCCACTCTTTCACTGAAAAGGTTTTGTTTTGGATCCTGCCAAAGGACCCTGCGAACTTTGTTTTCCTCAACACTGATAGTATTTCCTGAATCATCAGCAAAGTATGCCCAGACATCGACTTTGAGTTTCTTCCATATGACCGAAGAGAGCCCCGCAAGAACGAGAAGACTAATGAACGCAAAAAGAAAACGCACCTTTCTGCCTTTCATTCTTTGTCTTTTCTTTTTGCCGGAGCTCATTATTTTCACGTTAGTTAGCAACTGCTTTTGTTGCCTCATCGTTATTATCGGCAATTACTGGGGTCCTCTTGAATGCTCGAACAAATAAAACGATAAAGAGAATTAAGAGGACCAATGCGCTACTCAACAAAACGAAATTGTTTTTTATCCATGCCATAGATGGCATCTTGGAATAATCAAAACGCATCATGACCCTCTTGCTCTTTGTTCCATATAAAGATGAAAGGCTCTGTTCCCGATCAGAATTAAAAAGTAAATGAAAACCGGCCATTCGGACTGCCGGATCCGTTTCATTAAACTTACTATTAATTTCTTTTCCCAAATTTGCCGGGACCGATGGCACCTCGCCGCTAATACGAGAACGGTAAATGTCAGATCCCCCAAAGCCACCTTCTCGGGATGAAGTAAAATAAATAAAGTCACCATGATCCGTAATCACTGGAGCCATTTCATCTGATGGAGAACTGAACTCTTTCAAGTGCTTAGCGTGGCGGAAAATCGGATCTTTCGGCAATGATTTGCTATCAAGAACGTTCGGATTGGGTCCTTCAGGATCAGGTTCAAAGCCTAACCCATAGAGCGGGGTGTACCGGTAATGCGCTTCCAAACACAATGCGACGAGTGCCGTAACAATGACCTTGCCCATTTGTCCGCCATGGCCTCCTCCTACTGGCCATGCCCCGTCAGGTTCTTGTGTTTTAATAAATTCAGACTGCATTTTTTCGAGCCATTTTCTCCAAACTGGTCCCTGATGCTGATAAGCAGCCAATGTTGCATAGTATACGTAATAAATGTCATTCATTTGAAAGCCGGCCTTGTCGATTATGAGAGACGACTCGAAGGCCTTTGCTGCATTTGATGAAGCGCCGCTGAGCTGTGCGCAGAAAAATCCTGCTGCATTCATTGCCATTCTTCCTGAATTGCCTTTCCCAGGGGAATCCGTGTATCCGTAAGACCCACCATCTTTGCCTCCACTAATTATCTCAAGAAAGTTGTCTACTCCGTCAAAGGTACTTTGAGGAATTGCAAGGCCTGACATCTTTGCGCTTGCCAAAGCCATGACCATCCAACCAGTCACTGAAAGGTCACCACGTTCCTTTGGCTTGTATCGCCATCCACCTTCCTCGTGCTGGGATTCAACAATAAAATCAATTGCTGCCTGCGCCTTTGGTTTTAATTTGCTATCCTTAGTGACGCCATAAGCTTCAACCAATGCGAGGGCCGCAATGCCGTGATCATACATTGCGTTGTTTTGGGGACTATTTCCCCGCAAGTCACCACTCGATTCGATCTGCTGACTAAGTAACCAATCCAATCCAAGTTTTACTTTGTCCTGATATTTACAGTCCTTGTCGTGCCTTTCACCTCTTCCATAAAAGGCCAATAAACTAAAAGAGGTTGCCGCAACGTCATGGCCTGCCTGTCCGCCGGATTTACCGATGTCCCATCTTCCATCTTCTTCCTGCAAATTAGCGAGGTAAGTGAGGGCCTTTTCAACTGCACTTTCACTCGGCTCTGATCCGCCGAGCTTAGACATAACATTTTTATCAGATAAGGCCCCTTCTCTTAATGAGTAAAGCATGCTCAATTGACGCTCTATTATTAGGTCAAAAGCAGTTTCAGTAGCGATGTCCGCCGAATAGATTTCGAAATCGACTTTCTGTTCTGAAACGTCTGCTAACTGTTCAGCGGCGGCGGCCTCAGCGGCTTCCTTTTCACTGATCCCAACGCCTTGGTGAGGTCGGTTAGATACAAAGAAAAGTGTCATATTGTCTGGGGAAAGATCCGGATCAGTTTCATCAAAAGGTGTATTGACCCTGGCAGTGAGTGGCAATGGCCAGGCATATTCAACGCCGTCCCATTTCGATACCCAGATGTCCTGACCTCCCTGACCTCCGGGACGATCACTGGTAAAAAAAAGTAATTCTCCGTTACCGCTGAGTGTAGGAGTCGTTTCATTGAATTGACTGTTCAGGGCCCGCATTGGTCGCGGTTCTTGCCAATTAATTCCGTCCCATATTCTAAGAAATATATTGGAATTATCCGCTCCACTCTTAACAGCATAAACCATTCGGGCTCCGTCCGAAGAAATTGCCGGTTGACCGATCATGCCCTCAGCTCCGATCACTTCAGTGACGGCCTGGGCAGGGTCCCAGACCACGTATCCAGGCTTAACGTCTCTGGCGACTTGTTTGAATGCTACGTCATCAGTATATGTGTACCACTTGTCTGGTCTCAGATAGAACCAAGTCAGAACAACTGCACTGAGGACTAGCAATAAGGCACCCCACGCATAGATTTTATAGCGACGTTTTTTCGTTAGACCCAAAATACTCCCCGAAGTCTCCTTCGGATCAGAATCAGATGGATCTGAACTGGACATTTCAACAATAGATTAACGTTCGGTTTTTACAGCAATATTGGCTCTCGGAACACCGACATGGCGACAAATCGACATGACATTCGCAAGATAAAGGTGCTTCGCATCCTGATCACTTCGGATCAAAACTTTAATGTCAGGTTTCTTTTCAACTTCTGTCGACATCCAGTCGGAAATTTGTTCTTCAGTGACCTGTTTACCCATTAATACATAGGCACCGCTCTTACGAATATTTATCTTAATGAGATTCCCGGTAGACTGGGTCAATGACTGGTTCTTAGCATCTACCGGTAAATTTACCATATGATCAATTTCCTCCTCCTTAAAAGTAGTAGTGACTAAGAAAAAGATGATCAAAATGAACATCACGTCTAACATGCTGGAAATGTTGATAATTTCTCCGTCGTTAGAAGAAGATTTTTGGCGGCAATTCATTATATTGTTCCTTAAAAAATGTTAGTTTAATCGTTAATATCTGGGCCGGCGTTGGAAGCTGAATCAGCCAAAGCATGAGTAACGATAAATTCCGTGCCAACATCATCTATGTGGTCAATGACCTTGTCTGCTCGGGAAGAAAGCCATTGAAATAACAAGAGCACAGGAATCGCAATCGTTAAGCCTGCGGCCGTACTCACTAGTGCCTGATAGATGCCATTGGCAAGTTCAGCTGTCTTTGCAGCTCCACCACTGTCGGCCGTTTTCTGAAATGCATCAATCATACCGTAAACGGTTCCAAGTAAACCAAGGAGCGGACAAACCCCCGCAATAACGGAAAGGGGTCGTAAGCTACGTTTCATTTTTTCAGCTTCCTTGGAACCAGCATCCTCAATGGCTTTGCTCACGGCTTGATGACCTTCATTGCGCCACTGAATACCTGCTTTGAAAACGTGCCCGCATGCGCCAGTCGAATCTTCACAATACTTTTCAGCGGCAATTCCAGTCGTATCACTGTTCCAGGCCTGTCCTAGGCCCTGCAAAAATCCGGTCGGAAGGACCCTTTCTTTGCTAAGTGATATGAATCGTTCAAGACCCAATGCAAGTGCCAAAATTGATGCTATACCTAATGGAAACATGACTGGGCCACCCTTTTTGAGAAGACTTAACATTGTTTCTTTATCTTCACCGGCCCCTTCACCGACCTCTGCCCCAAGAGCAAATGAGCTGAAGGCCACAAAGATCAGGATGCAAATTATCGTCAAGTTGGACCAGCGGATAACGTTTATTAGATTGTATTTTTTATTAAGGTACATTGCAGTTAGTAATTATAAAATTGGATTAGTTTGTACGAAGTTCGTCAAGATATTGCCGGGCAACGATTGCTGCCTTTTCTTTGCTGTATTGATTGATTACGTCTTTGAATCGTTGGGTCGCTTCTTCTCTTTTGTCTTGGGCCAGTAGCACACGTCCAATTTCCAGTACGGACTTTGCTTGCCAGCTTGGGTACTTCTTAAAATTAATTTCTACATTAACAAATTCGGCAATTGCCTTGTCATAATTTTGCATATTAAACAAACATTCACCGGTCTGAAACCGGCTCCTGACTGTCCAGAGATCAACGATTTTCGCGTCTGACAAAAGTTTTTGGTACTCTGATATGGCTCCGTTCGGGTTGTTGTTATTTTCAAGGGAATAGGCAAGGCCGAACTGAGCATTTCTAATCCATTTACTTTCTTTGAACCGATTCAAAAAATTTCTGTACGTCTGCGAGGCTTCATTGTGCTGACCAGTGAGAGACTGTGTTTCACCGAGACGCATGGTGACTGTCTCAGCGAGAGTAGCATCAATTCCAGGCACCTTAGACGAGGCTGCAAAATGATCTCTAGCAGTGACGGTCTCTTTTAATTTGAATCGTGCTTCACCGGCCTGAAAGAGCATTGAAGCGAGTAGTTTTGATTCTGGATATTCGACAATCAGTTTTTCGAACATTCCTGCGGCAATTTCAAAATCTGCTTTTTTAAAGTGAGCACTGGCGAGCTGAATTCTAATCGGTTCTTTAAGAGAATCTTCCTTCATTCCCTTGAGTGTACTGGTCAGCTGTGCGATCACCTTTTCTTGAGCGCCACTATCTAAATTTAATTCAGCTAGTTCACTTTGTACTTTGACAATGAGCTGACTCTTCGGGTGAGTGGCGAGTAATTTTTCATAAAGGAGAACAGCCTCCTTGTCTCGTTTTCTGGCTCTCTCTGCCCAGGCCCATTCGTACAATGCCTGATCAGCAAATTCAGACTTTGGATGATTTTCCGTGACGCGTTTAAAATAATTTGCCGCGTTGTTCCAGTCCTTCTGTTTGGAAGTGGAAAGGCCCGCATAATAAACAACTAAAGATAATTTCTCATGGTCTCTGAATTGATTTAGCATCTGTGGAAAGTGCTTCGAGGCAACTTCAAAATTTTCTGCATTGATGAGAGCTATCCCCTGCTGAAGGGCGGAATCTGGTGCGAGGGGGTGGTTACGCGGCACCTGCGAAAAATATTTTGCAGCTTCCACGTGTTTCTTTTCTGACGCGTTTACCCATCCCAGATAATACATGACACGTGGCCTTTGTTGTGGGGCCCAAGCCTTGAATGGATCTTTATTGGCTTTGTCTTCATTTATAAACCTTTCTAGGGCGCCTCTTGCTGTTTTAAGATCCTCTGTCTGGAAAGAAAGTCGGCCCTGCTCGGCAAGGGCAAGGGCAAGGTGCGGCGTGACTCCAGGATAATGGTTTGCAAGTGTACGTAGGTGCCCCAGTGCCTTGGTCTTCTCTTCTGTCCGGTCATAAGCGACTGCTACCTGAATCAGAGCCGTATCCAAGTTCGGACCAGGACTTACTTTGTATTGTTTTTTGTCATTAATCTGGACCCTTTCATTAATGAAGTCCTCAAATGGTTTTATTGATTCTTTCCATTTGTCCTGACGAAAAAAACAATCCCCAACTAAAAAAGACAATTGGGTAAAGAGTTTACCTTCTGGTTTCTTGGCCAGGAGCGGTTGAGCGCTTTGTAGGGCCTGCGGCCAACGCTTTGCCAGATGATGGACCTGCGCTATGCGGAGCTGGGCAGCAGGTACACTGACATGGTCCTTATGTGCCTTGATAAAATCTGTGTAGGCCTTGGCTGATTCATCACTACGATTGAGAAGGAACAAGTTCTCTGCTCGAATGTAACGGGAATCTCCTAAGAGAGAATGATCTTTGAATCGAGCAATGAAACTGTCCGCTAATCGTAAACTATTATTATAGTCTTTAAGTTTATGGAGGCAGGTCGAACGTTGCGCTATCACTTCTGGCATTTGCCCAAACTTGCCTCTCCTTTCGATGTGGGAAAGAGCTTCAGAGGCTAGTTTCCAGTCAGGACTCTTTAGGCTGATAAGTGAATTGGCATAATCAAACTCAATATCATCAATGACGGGCGAATTTGGGAACCGCTTAATCGCATCAACAAGAATTTGTGCCGATCTTTGAAACTGATTTTGGCGAGAGAACACTCTTGCCCACCACAAGTTGGCTTTTGCCGCGGTCAAAGTTTTGGCTCCTGCAATTTGACTAAATTTTTGATTAGCTTGATTGTAATCCTCGAGTTCAAGAAAACTTCTAGCGATATAGAATTTAGATTCTTCAACGTGCGGAGCTGGTTGGCCTTCAGCGTCAGGCTTTGCTTCTTTAAGGTATGCTTCAAAATCAAGCGTCGCGGGCTCATATTTAGAAAGTAAGAAACGTGTAAATCCTAGTCGGTATTGGCATTCCAATGCATCATTCCCTTTCATTCCAGGGAGAGCCGCTACATAGGCTGGCTCTGCCTTATCAAATTCTTTTAGAAGAGTATGACATTCGCCTAGAAGAAAAGCTGCCCGGGTTTTCCATTCAGGCATTGCCTGTAATTGATCTACTTTGGCAAGAGAAACTGTGGCCTCGGAAATTTTTTCAGTCTGATAAAAAGCATACCCTTGCTGATATAAGGCCCTAGCGGCTTGGTCTGGAGCAGGCTTAGATGCGGAAAGTTTTTTGGTCCATTCAAGAACTTTATCCCATTCTGATTTACCAAAGCAAATATCACAAATGGCTGCTAATGCTGCAGTCTTGAATGTAGGTTTTTTAAGATTATTGAGCTGAGTGATGAAGAGTTGTCTCGCTTCGTCTTTTTTTGAAGAAAACAACATGCATTGACCTTGCAACATGATTAAGCGTTCCCTGTCAATTGTCTTATCGAGTCCGGGCTTTGCTAAGAGTGTAGCAAATTGGGGCATGGCCTTGTCATATTGTTTCAAAGCATATTGGCTCAGGGCAAGACCTCTCCGTGCCAGATCCGCTTTTGGATGATTGCCATGCTTTTGCAAAAAAGTTTGAAATTGCGAAACTGCGACTGGATATAGTTTTCTGTTATAGGCAGCGTTAGCAACAAAATATTGATCCAATGCTGCATCCTCCGCAGCTAATATCGTGGATGGAAAAGTCAAAACTAATGCCATCAATAAATTATTGAATCTCTTAAAATTGAGGAAACTCATACGCTAATAAATATAGAATTTTAATTATATGGTTAGTTACAATCCCAAATTCACTTCCGAGGATTTATGATCTTTATTTCTGTTACGATTCAATCTTTAACAGAATGAAAAAAAAAACAATTCTTTGCAACTATCAAGTGGCTCTATTTTTTTATAAGACCCTAATAATGAATGGGCTTATATAAATTATTCTGCATCAGTAGCATGATGATCCTTAATTTTTTGAGGAGTTGAATATTATTTTGAGGAGTTTTCTATAGCCCCTAATACCTTCAACGCCTCAATTGCGTATTGATTCCCACTCTTAGCTGCCATGCAATACCATTGCGCTGATTCACTTAATTGCTTAGAAACTCCTCTGCCCGCATCATAGATATAGCCAAGATAGATTTGAGCATAAACATCCCCTTCACGGGCTTTATTCTTAAGGTCAATTATTCTCTCTTCCATTAAAAATTAGGATTAAAAACAGAACACAAATTAATTAAGGAAGAAGGTGCCCGCTTGAAAAACTCTCCCAATGGAAGAACCCCACAACAAGCGGACACCCTTTTCACAGTTTCCGCTAAGTTGTACTGTACTATTCCGAAAACCATTGGCTAACGGCCCGATGCTATACTTTGCTTTTGAATTGCTTCTTTATAATGTCATCGCCGCAGGCTCGATTATAAAAATAAGTCTTAACTAATCATCAAGTAGCCACTCTAGATTAAAGCGGACCATCCAGTCCTTATTAGACACCAGATAAATCATCCCTTCACTTGGCGTTCCTGAACGGCCTGCGGCCATCCAGGTATAATTACCGGGTCCTTTTCGGATCATGCGCCTTACAGGCCAGCTCTTCGCTCCATCAAAACTTACCTTTATGGTAATATCTTCGCGCTTATCTTTTCTACCAGGTGAGCTATAAAGAAGAACATCGGTTTCCTGACCAGGGATCCGGACTAGAGCTCCCTTGCATCCATAATCATCAGGCGGACCATCGAAGAGCTCATCGTCTTCATGTGCATTTTTCCATGACTTTCCAAAATCCTCACTGATCCCGACCTGTTTATTTCCCCGACGAACATGGGTCCGGGCATTATAATAAATGTGTCCATTTTTCAATTCACATAAGGATGGTTCAGAAGTACCAAGGAGAGGAAAAGGCTCACTCGGTGTCCAGGTCCTGCCACCATCATCACTATAAAGAGCATTGCTATACCTCTTAGCAAAATATTTACGTCCCTGACCCTTATTTAGGTATGTCCTGGTCCCGTCATTATTGATAGGTCCGACAAAGACCTGAGCAGGCATCAATAACCGACCCTTTGCTTTTCCATGACGAATAGTAATGCCTGGGTCACAGCAATACGTTGTAGCGAGCCAGCCATTCTTATCGGGTCTCATCATAATCTTTTCCTGTTCCCAAGTCTTTCCGTGGTCCTTGCTCCTATAAAGAATCTGAGCAGGTTTTAGGCCCCCAGCAAATACCAATATGTCTCCGCTCGTTTCATCAACAATAACATTAGCAAGCTCACTCCATCCTACATGATCACCCTTGTATCGACCATCATCAGACATATCCGCATCCAAATCAACGCGCTTTCCAACAACTAAAAATTCTCCCCAATTTTTTCCTCCATCCTCGCTGCGCTTAACCTCAATCGATCCCTTATCGCGTTCTTCCCTGAACAGAAGAACTGTTCCATTCATGGACACCGCAAGGTGTGCCATTACAGGTATCTGGACTTCCCATGTATGAAAAATTGGTTCTTCTTTAGCTTTCCCATTCAATGGGCTTAATATTATTAATATAATAGTAGTTAAAATAACCAATCTTCCTGAATTCATATTTAATACTAATGCTATAGAAGTTTAGAACTATTCACTATTAATTCTTAGACATCGCTACTGCTTGAGGAACTTGAATGCGATTATATTGACGTTTAACAGAACGTAAAAATTGAGACCATTTTTTTCCTGGTCGTCCATTTGTCATTAAAAAATGAGGGCAATTTTTGTGTTCTGGCTTGGTTCCTTTGCGGGGCCAATGCTGATGTGGAACGACATGCTTTAAGGGAATTTGATACTGATGCATGAGAGAGGCACAAAGTTGCGCTGTCCTTTCCAAAGTTCTTTGCCTGCTATTCCCACGATGTTCACACATTTCTACTCCGATCGAATAGTTATTCCCTGGACCATTAAAGTCAGCATGTTCTCCCTGCTCAATCGTAGGCAAGTGCTGTATGACAACGTCCTCCTGAATAGTAAAATGCCAGGTCAGATATCCTATGCGATTTCCATTTCGTCTTTTAGGGGCCCGCAGTTTGCCTTTTTCCAATGCCCTAGCATGGTCCCAAGCGTCACCATTATAGTTTTGAGTGGAATGGACAGTAATGTAACGAGGCTTCATTGTTCTCTTATATTTCCTGCCATACCGGCCCTTTGGTATGAATCTTTTCACTACCCTTATTTCCCGATAAAGCTGTCCCGGTGATACTGGACCGGACCCGGTTTTCAATGAGGTTTTTTGGTTCTTAAAATCCGATTTTTCGATTTGCGTTGTCGTGCAGCTACAAATTAAAAAAGTGAAAATCAAACCATTAAAAGAAAATAATAATGCAATTGGATGAATGATTAATTTCCTCATTTAGAAACTTACTTTATGCTCAGATCAGCTGAGTGTCTGGCAAAATTTCTTGCCCTGCATTTCACTTCTTCTTAAAGGAATTAA
>MDSV01171953.1_pt1 | contig 10417 bp, 9 predicted proteins | sample 810851 | NCBI WGS metagenome assembly MDSV01 (sample SAMN05326640, study PRJNA326480) | marine metagenome | isolation source: seawater | place: Atlantic Ocean: North East | collected 2012
CAATTCTTGAAAATCCAGTAGAATCAATTCGAAATGTTCCATTCAGATTATTGCCATAAAAAGATGCTTTGGTTTCATTACTATTAAAATTAATTTCAAAATTTTGGTTAGAATAAATATTTTTGAAAAAATCTAGCTGGTTTATTTTAAGTTTAATTAATTTAAGATTTGAATTGTCCTCTAATTCATTTTTAATGACTAAATTATCTATCTTTAGTTCATCTAATTCTAAAAATATATAAAACCCATCATTAAAATTTAGTTTTTTTATATCTTCATCAAATGACGATCCAAGAGAAAAATATCCATTATTATCTCTATCAACAAAAACATTAAATTTCTTATTTTCAATCTTGTATGTTGGTAGAGACAAATCAGATATAAAAATTTTTGTTTTTAAGTAATCATTCGGCTTTTTATTTAAATCGTTAATATTTGAGTTAATACCTGTGTTACTTAAATTACTTTGTAACTCAAGAGAAGCACTTTTATCAAAAATTAGTTTTGCCTTAAATTTTTCAATGCCACTTAAATTTAGATATTCACCATAGTCAAAAAATTTGTCCATATCAAAAACAATATTTGATCTAAGAACAATTTCACTATTTTTTGCATTAATTGATCCCTTGATTTTTTGATCTAACGTTAAGGTTGAAAAAAAACCTGATAATGTTTCATCAATATTAGAATAGATAACAGTTTCGATATCATTTATTTGAAAACCTTCAATACTTTCAAGGTAAGATTCCTTGATAGTAAATTTATTAATAGACTTGATTCTTTGATCCTCTGAGCTATAAAGACCTTTAGTCTCTACATTTAAGTTTATTTTATTTTTTTTAAAATAACTGAGATTAAGCAGATCATTATCTTTAATATCTTTTTCATTAAAGTAAAAATTCCCATTATAAAAATAGTCATTTGATGAAATTGATTTAAAGATTTTTAGATTTTTAAATCTTAATTTATTTATATATCCTTCATCACTGTTTACTGAAATATTCCCCTCATGCAAATTAAGGTATGTGTTCATACCAATAAAATCATACTTATTATTTTTGAAATTGATCTTGTTGAAATAGATTTTTATAGAGTTATTAAATTTTGAGGGATTCTCGTCATATGTTTCAAAATTTTCAACAATGACTTCAGTAAAATAAGGAAATCTATTCAAAATTGATTTAGAAATATTAATTTTAAAAAATAATTTATTAAGATTAGAAACTGAATTATAAGACTTATTTATAATATTAATTTTTTCTAAAGAAAAAGATGGATTTAATAAATTATTATTTGACTCAATTTTTTCATATTTAATTTCATAATCATTCATAAAGTAATTATTTGTTAAATTAAATGCAAAGTCAGGCTTATAAATTACAGTTGCTAAGATGCATCCAATTAAAACAAATATCAATATTAAAATTATTAGGGCATATTTAGTTATCTCATTAAACGTTTTCATAATTTAGATCTTTCTAGAGAAAAATCTAGGAAAATAAATTGGAAGCATTGCTATCAAAATACAAAAAAGGATGTTAAATAATGCACTTGTAAATAAAATAATATAAGAAAAATTATATAAATTAAGAATCATTTGAGTAAATCCTACATAAGCGGATGACGTCATTCCAAAAAAAAGACATACTTGAAGATAAGAGAAGAGTTTAAAAGAATTTGAATTCAAATTTATTAAGTAACTCATCAAACAAAAAAGTACTGCATTTGTTCCAAAGTATGTTCCTGAAATTAAATCAACAAGAAGTCCGATAAAGAAAGCTTCAATTACATTGTTAAATTTATCAGTCTTGTAGATAAGAAATGAATATAATAAAAATGTAATTGGAAAAATAACATATATATTAATTAAATAAAGGTAAAAAATTGACTCTATGTAACTAGCAATTATTATCAGCAAAATTTTCCTAAATAATTCTCTCATTAGAGACTAATGACTCCCAAAAGATCATCTGAAATGGGATTAGCTATTAATCTAATTTCTAATTCAATTTTATTCACATCACCTTCATTAATTTTGTCCAAGGTACCTATTTTTATTCCACTTGGATAAATACCTCCAAGTCCTGAGGTATAAAATATTTTTCCTATAAACATTTTTTCATCCCAAACTAAAGGATTATAGTTACATTTGATGTAGTCTGATTTTCCACTTCCTTGAGCATTACAAAAAAAATTATTTGATTTTGTTTTTACGGGTGTTGAGTGAGAAATATCTGTTAGCAATATTACTTCATATATTTTTTCACCATCGATAACTTGACCTATAATTCCAGAATTATTAAATACAAAGCTTTCAGAAAAGATTCCTTTTTCGTCTGAAAATATCTCAATAAACATGCGATGCCTATCACAACATTTAAAAACATTAGGATTAATTTCTTTGAGCTTAGCTATATGAAAATTATTATCAAGATTATTATTTTTTAAGAAAAAATCTAAGCCATCTTTGGTTTTAAAAATATTTTTTTCATTGAAAAGAAGATAATTTTCTACACGACTTTGGTCTAGTTCTTTTTTAAGTTTTTTATTTTCAGTTATTAAATCATTTTTAAAATTTAATAGGTCAATTAAACTTGTAACGGGGTCAACGGTTATAGACTTTAGTATAAATTTTGATGAAATTTTTACAGAGTTAAAATTATTCTTAATATCACTGAATGTTTCAGTCTTAATATCAACATATAAGATTGAAATGCTAATAGAAATTAGCAAAAAATAAACAATTTTTTGACCAGGATTGGGCGAATTCCTAGTCATTTAATTATTCTGAGGATAAAAGATCTATATTGTACTTATCCATTATTTCAAGAGCTTGGCCTCCACCTCTTGCGACACATGTAAGTGGATCTTCGGCAACAATAACGGGGATTCCAGTGGAGCTTGATATAAGCTTATCAAGGTCTCTTAAAAGAGCTCCTCCTCCTGTAAGAACAATACCCCTTTCAGCAATGTCTGCAGCTAACTCTGGTGGTGAAAGTTCTAGTGCATTTCTTATAGCTCTTACTATTCCATATAAAGGATCCTTCATTGCCTCAAAGATTTGTTCGCTATTAATTGAAAAAGTTTCAGGTATCCCTTCAGCTAAATTCCTACCAGTAATAGACATTTCAAGTTTTTCTGATTCGGGTGTTGCACATCCAATAGTATATTTTATTTTTTCTGAGGTTGATTCCCCTATTACACATCCATAATTTCGTCTTATCCATGATGTAATCGACTCATCCATTTTATCTCCGCCAATTTTTACAGACTCTGAGTAAACAACACCATTTAAGGACAAAATTGCAATTTCAGATGTACCTCCCCCAATATCAACAACCATATTCCCACTAGCTTCCTCTACAGGCAGACCTGCCCCAATTGCGGCAGCCATTGGCTCTTCAATGAGCTTTACATCTCTAGCACCAGCTCCTAAGACAGATTCTCTTATTGCTCTTCTCTCAACTTGTGTAGAACGACATGGAACACATACCAAAACTCTAGGACTTGGCTTTATAAATAATTTTTCATGAACTTTTGCAATAAAATGTTGCAGCATTTTCTCTGTAACTTGGAAATCTGCTATTACTCCCTCTGATAAAGGTCTTATTGCTTTAATGTTTCCTGGTGTTCTACCAAGCATTTTTTTTGCTTCTGTACCAACAGCGACAACAGTTTTCTGTCCTCTTGATTCTCGAATTGCTACGACAGATGGTTCATTTAGAACAATGCCAACATCTTTAGTATAAATTAAGGTATTAGCTGTACCTAGATCTATTGATAGGTCATTGGAGAAGTACCCTCCAACCATTTTAAACAAGTTAAACTTCACTTAAATTCCTAAGATAAAATAATTTAATTAATTTGCTAGTTAGGTTAATATCCATCCTCTAATCTATAATAATATCCTATATATGGACAAGAAAACAGTAACAACGATATCTTACCTATCAAGACTAAAAATTGATCCTGAGAAAGAAGAAAAAATAACAAGCGATCTAGAAAACATAATTAAATTTGTTGATCAGTTAAATGATGCAGAAACTTCTGATATAGAACCATTAACAAATCCTTTGGAAAAAACAGCAAAAACTAGAACAGATCAAGTCACAGCGAAAAATTTAAAGAAAGAATTACTTGAGATTGGACCATCCTCAAATGAGGATTATTTTTTAGTGCCTAGGGTAGTTGAGTGACAATAAAATATAAAACAATCAAAGAAATAAAAAAAATGATTTCTCAAAAAGAGATTTCATACAAAGAGATTATTCAAGATGTATACAAATTAGTGAAAGAAAATGCAAATTTAAACGCATTTATAACGCTTAATGAAGAGAAATCACTCAAAAAAGCAGAGGATTTTGATAATAATCCTTCAGATCGCTCGCTAGCTGGAATACCAATTGCACAAAAAGATCTTTTTTGCACAAAAGGACTCAGAACAACATGTGGCTCAAAAATTCTTGATAATTTTATTCCTCCTTATACAGCAACTGTAATTGAAAACCTTGAAAATGCAGGCTGTATTTCAATTGGAAAGACAAATATGGATGAATTTGCAATGGGTTCTTCAAATGAAACCAGTTATTTTGGTAATGTTCATAATCCGTGGGGAGATAATTTAGTACCTGGAGGAAGTTCCGGAGGATCTGCTTCAGCTATTGCAGCAGGAATTGTTCCAGCTGCATCTGGAACAGATACGGGTGGTTCTATCAGACAGCCATCTTCTTTATGTGGGATTACGGGTATTAAGCCAACTTATGGAAGAGTATCAAGATGGGGTATGATTGCATTTGCCTCCAGCCTTGATCAGGCCGGTCCAATGGCAAGAACAGCAGAAGATTGTGCATTACTTCTTAATGAAATGTGTTCACATGACATAAAAGATACAACTTCTTTAGATAACGAAATACCAAATTTTGAAGATAATCTAAATAATTCTTTAAAAGGTAAAAAAATTGGTGTCATAAAAGATCTTGATTTATCCAGCCTAGATAAAGGTGTTATTAAAGTATATGAAAATTCTTTAAAAGAGTTTGTTTCAATGGGGGCTGAGTTAGTTGATGTGTCTTTGCCAAATCTTGCTTTATCTGTTCCGACTTACTATGTGGTAGCGCCTGCAGAATGTTCATCTAATCTATCTAGATTTGATGGGGTCAAATTTGGTAGAAGATCTAAAAATCCAAAAAATCTTGAAGAACTCTATGTTCAGACAAGGTCTGAAGGGTTTGGTGATGAGGTAAAGAGAAGAATTTTAATTGGATCATATGTTTTGTCTGCAGGATATTACGATGCATACTATAAAAAAGCACAACAAGTCAGAAGGCTTATTAAGCAAGATTTTGATAAAGCATTTTTAAATGTAGATGTCATTATGACGCCTACAACAAGAGGTCCCGCTTTTGATATTGGTTCTAAAGGAAGTGATCCAATTCAAATGTATCTAGAGGATTTGTTTACAATTTCGGCAAATCTTGCAGGATTACCTGCGATGTCATTACCAAACGGTAATATTGACAACAAACCTATTGGTTTACAAATAATTGGAAACTTTCTGGATGAAAGTTCAGTTTTAAATTTTGGCCATATGTATCAAACTAAAACAAACTGGCATATGTTTTCACCTGAAGGAGTTATTCAATGAGCTGGGAAACAGTAATTGGTTTAGAGATACATGCTCAACTTTCAACAAAATCTAAATTATTTTCAGGTGGTTCTACAAAATTTGGAGAAGAGTCTAATACAAATGTTGATCTTGTTGATATGGGATTGCCAGGTGTCCTTCCTGTTGCAAATAAAGAAGCGTTTTATAAAGCTATAAAATTTGGCCTAGCAACGGGTGCAGACATAAATCAGGTTTCATCTTTTGACAGAAAAAACTACTTTTATCCTGATCTACCAAAAGGTTATCAAATTACTCAAATGACAAAACCTATTGTTGAGAAAGGGTCTATAAAAGTTTCTACAGAAAATGGTGAAAAGATTATTAATATTACAAGAGCTCACCTTGAAGAAGACGCAGGCAAATCAATTCATGGTCTATTTGAAGGAGAAACAGGTGTAGATCTTAATAGAGCTGGAACACCTCTTCTTGAGATTGTTTCTGAACCTGAAATTTCAAGCGCTAAAGAAGCAGTTGCCTATTTTAAAGCAGTAAGACAGCTAGTAACGTTCTTAGATATCTGTGATGGGAATATGGCACAGGGTTCTATGAGATGTGATGTGAATGTTTCTATTAAAAAAATTGATGACAAAGAGCTTGGGACAAGAGCAGAGCTAAAAAATATAAATTCTTTTAAATTTATTGAAAAAGCAATTAATTTTGAAATCGAACGCCAAATATCATTGATTGAGAGCGGTGAATCTGTTGTTCAAGAAACAAGGTTGTATGACAGTGATAAAAATGAAACCAGATCCATGAGATCAAAAGAAGAAGCAAATGATTATAGGTACTTTCCTTGTCCAGATCTTCTTCCAGTAGTAATTTCAGATAAAGAATTGAATGAAATCAAAAACAATCTTCCTGAACTTCCCGAAGAAAAACAAAACAGATATATTTCAGAGATTGGATTAGAAAGTTCAGAAGCAAAAATTATATCTTCTTCAAAGGCAATGGCTGACATGTTTGAAGAAGCTTCTAAAAAAACAGATGATGCAAAGATGATTGCTAAGTGGTTGGTTGGGGATATAAGTGCGCTATTAAACAAAGAAAATATTGAAATTGATGAATCAAAACTATCTCCAGAGAATTTTGGAAAATTAATTGAGAGAATTTCTGATAATACTATCTCTGGAAAAATTGCAAAATCAGTTCTTGAGGAAGTTTGGGAAAATGGAAATGATGTAGATGAAATAATTAAAGCAAAAGGTCTCATTCAAATTCAAGATGAATCATTGCTTGAGCAAATAGCCACCCAAGTTCTTGATTCAAATCCAGATCAGGTTGCTGCATATAGAAGCGGAAAAGATAAACTATTTGGTTTTTTTGTAGGGCAAGTTATGAAAGAAACTCAAGGAAAAGCAAACCCTAAAAGTGTAAATGAAATACTTAAGAAAATTCTAAGCTAAACAATAAACATACTCAATGTTTCAGCAACAAATGCAGGCTTTTCAACTCCTTTAATTTCCATAGTTACTTCAGTCTTAGCCAAATATTGGCCTGGATTCTTTTCAGTGATATCGATACATTTCATATGTATTCGTACTTCCGAATTTACAGGGACTGGACTTAAAAATCTTACTTTATCTAATCCATAATTTAATCCCATTTTAGTGCCTTCAAGAACCATACCAATTTCTTGATCAAAAGGAATTCCGGCAACTAGGGATAACGAAAGAAATCCATGCGCAATTGTTGAACCAAAAACTGGAGTTGCTTGGTCTGGATCTACGTGGATAAATTGATGATCCATAGTTGCATCAGCAAATTTATTAATTCGCTCTTGATCTATTTTGACCCAATCAGAGATGCCTATTTCTGTTCCAAGCACTGAGTCTATTTCTGAAGGCTTAATTATCTTTAACATATTATTTCTCCATATAATGGTTACTGTATTCTTCCCTAAGTTCAAATTTCTGAAGCTTACCAGTGGCGCCATGAGGTAGTTCTTTTAAAAACACAATTTCATCTGGCAGCCACCATTTAGCAACCTTATCACTTAAAAAGTCAATAATACTTTTTTTCTCTACAGACTCGCCAGAATTTGTAACTATAAATAGCATCGGTCTTTCATCCCATTTTGGATGAGGAATACCAACTACACATGCTTCAGCAACTTCAGGATGCCCAAAAGCAGCATTTTCTAAATCAATTGAACTTATCCATTCGCCGCCAGACTTAATTACATCCTTTGCTCTATCTTTTATAGTCATATATCCATCTTCGTCTAGAACTGATATATCACCAGTATCAAACCACCCGTCTGCATCAACAGCATCTTTATCTGCTTTAAAATATTTTTGAAGAATCCATGGTCCTCTTACCATTAAATGACCTTGGGATTTCCCATCTTTTGGGAGTTCATTGCCTGAGTCATCAACAACCTTTAATTCAACACCATAAATTGGTCTACCTTGTTTAAGTTGAATTGCATATTTTTCTTCTTTTGACATATTCTGCATTTCAGGTGTTGGAACATTAGTAGTACCCAATGGACTCATTTCTGTCATACCCCAAGCATGTATAACATTTACATCATGAACCTCGTCAAATTCTTGTAGTGTTGCTAATGATAAAGCCGAACCACCAATTATTGTATTTTTTACAGATGAAAGAATCTTATTATTTTCTCTGCAGTAAGCTAGAAGCCCCATCCATATAGTTGGAACTCCAAAAGCAAGAGAAACATCCTCTTGATCTATTAATTCATATAAAGGCTCTCCTTCCATTTGCATACCAGGCATAACCAACTTAAGTCCGTTCATTGGACCAAAATATGGAATACCCCATGCTAAAACATGAAATAAGGGAACAACCATAAGAATTGAGTCATCTGGTTGGATGGTCATTGCTGTCAAGGCTGCTTGAGCATGAAGCACATTTGATTTATGACTATACAAAACTCCTTTTGGATTTCCTGTTGTCCCAGATGTATAACATAGTGCACATGCTGCATCATCATCTAAAATCGGCCATTTATATTCTTCATCTCCATCTTTAATGTATTCTTCATATGAAATAGTATTATTTAAAGAAGTTTCAGGCATTTCATGCTCTTCGCATAAAACAATATATTTTTGTATATTATTTAATTTGTCTTGAAGTCCTTCTAGTATTGGAACAAAGGGAAGTTCTACAAAAATAATCTTATCCTCTGCATGATTAATTATGTATACTGCTTGTTCAGGATGTAATCTAAAATTCAGAGTATGAGTTACTGCACCCATTCCAGATATTCCATAATACATTTCCAGATGTCTGTATGTATTAAGAGCTAGTGTTGCAACGACATCTCCTTTCTTAATACCGTCTTTTTCCAAAGCCGATGCTAATTTTCTTGATCTTATACAAACTTTCTCATAATTTGATCTATGAATCTCTCCTGAAACTAATCTACTTATTATTTCTGTTTGTGGATGAATCTCCTTTGCATGCTCAATAATTCCTGCAACGTTTGGTGTCCATTTTTGCATATCTCCAATCATTTGAATTGCTCCCATATCTAGTTTGTTATAAATTATATAAGAAGCAACATTATTTGATAACAAAAAATTATGAATATTAAAGAAGGTATTGAAAAAAGATTTTCTGTAAGAGCATTCAAAGATGAACCTCCAAGTATGGATATAATTAAAAAAATATTAAAAACTGCAAATACTGCTCCCTCTGGAGGTAATATACAGCCCTGGAAGGTTTATGTTCTAAACAACGAATCAAAAAATAAATTAACTAAAAAAACTCTTCACAATTTTGATAATGGAGTGCAAGAAGAAATTGAATATAATATTTATCCTGAAAAATTAGCAGACGAATATAAAAAAAGAAGGTACGAATGCGGTGCAGACATGTATAGTGCCCTTTCAATTGAAAAAGATGATCTAGATTCAAGATTTAAACAAATTAGAGAAAATTATAAATTTTTTGGAGCCCCTCTTGGAATGATTATTACTATTGATAGATCTTTTGGAAACAATGGCTGGGGTCATGTTGGAATGTTTTTAGAAAATCTATGGCTTAGTGCTATTCATTATGACTTAGGATGTTGTTTACAGGAATCATGGTCCATTTATCCAAAAACTGTCAAAGAAATAACAAAACATCCTGATAACGAAATTGTTTGGTGTGGTGTAGCAATAGGATATCCTGACAAAGATAATCCAATAAATAAATATAGAACAAAAAGAGAAGAGATAGATTCGTTTGCAAAATTTATTGAATGAATGATTAGTGTCAAAATTTAACAAAATCAAACTTAAGAATTCTTATGCAGAAGAAATGTATGAAATTTGTCAAAAATGCTCGCCATCTGGTTTTAATAAAGCTGAATTCATTTTAAAAAACTTCCAGCTTGCTAATGAATTTGGATTAGATGCTAAATTTATTGAATCTAAAGAATGCTTAGATATATTTTCAGGTGTTTCTTTACCGGAAAATTCTAATCCAATAGCACAAGCTTATGCTGGTCATCAGTTTGGTCATTATAATCCACAATTAGGTGATGGAAGAGCTATTCTAATAGGTGAAATAAATAATAGAGATATACAACTTAAAGGAATAGGACAAACTCCTTTTTCAAGAAGAGGAGACGGAAAATCCTCTCTAGGGCCTGTTTTGAGAGAATATGTAATTAGTGAGTTTATGCATACTTTAAATATTCCAACTACAAGAGCATTATTTGCTTTAAAAACTAATGAGAAGGTTATTCGAGAAACAAAGCAACCTGGAGGAGTATTAGTACGAGTAGCCAAAAGTCATATA
>MDSV01222294.1_pt1 | contig 10416 bp, 9 predicted proteins | sample 810851 | NCBI WGS metagenome assembly MDSV01 (sample SAMN05326640, study PRJNA326480) | marine metagenome | isolation source: seawater | place: Atlantic Ocean: North East | collected 2012
AGGTCATTATTCGACAACGCTTCTCTTTTCTAGTCCGTTTTGATAATCTTCAGAAATCATCCCCCGCTTTAAGAAAACTTTCCGATCACAGCAGGCGGCTAGATCGGCGGAATGAGTAGCAATCAAAAGTGTAGCTTTGGTTTCGTCCCGAAGTTGAAACAGTAAAGTCTTTATATTCTCTGCAGCCTCTGTATCAAGGTTACCAGTTGGTTCATCAGCCAGTATAATTTTTGGTTGCTTAACTATGGCGCGTGCCAGCGCAACCCTTTGCTGCTCTCCACCAGACAGCTGAGCAGGATAATGGGACATCCTATCCGATAATCCAACTTTTTCTAAAGCATCTTTGCTAATATTTAAAGCATTATCAATTTTAGAGATCTCTAGAGATATTTTTACGTTATCTAGCGCGGTCATAGTTGGAATCAAGTGGAATGACTGAAAGACTACCCCTATATTGGTTTGTCTAAACTTCGTTAAGGCTTCCTCACCTAACTTAGAAATATTTTCTTTTAAAATACGAATATTACCATAAGTGGATTGCTCCATGCCCCCAATTAACATCAATAAAGATGATTTTCCCGACCCAGATGGTCCCACTAAAGCAACTGCTTCTTCTGGCATTATTTCAAGATTAACTCCATTTAGCACACGAACTAATCCCGTATTACTATTGAAATGTAGTTTAATGTCTCTAATATCGATTATTGGTGACAACATATTTACCAAGTTTAGGTTAAAGAATCTTTTAAAGTACTATGATGAGAGGTAACATGAGATCAAGCTCGCATTTCATCTCTTTTTTAATTTTTCTATTTTATCTTTGTTTTGTCCCGCTGTTTGGTTTAGCAGATGCAAATAATAAGATACACATTGCGGTTATCGGTGATAGCCTTGTACATGGATATGGCTTGCTTCCTGAAGAAGGATTTGTTTCGCGTCTTGAGACAAGATTAATTGAGGAAGGGAAATCTGTGAAACTTCAAAATTTGGGTGTCTCTGGAGACACGAGTGCTGGAGGCCTGGCGCGCTTTGACTGGAGTATAACGAACAAGGTGCAAGGAGTCATAATTTTGTTAGGTGGAAATGATATGTTACGGGGGTTGAATCCAGAAAATACATATCTTAACCTCAAACAAATGTTATTGGATTCAGAGGCAAGAGACTTGCCAGTTTTACTCGTAGGAATAGAGGCCATTAGCAACTTTGGGGTTGAATATAAGTCTAGCTTCGATGAAATCTTCCCGCGTCTGAAAAAAGAGTTCTCTGTATTTCATTACCCAGACTTTTTTTCCGCATTAAAATCAGATAGTGTTGAAACTTTTATGTCTTTTATGCAGAATGATCATATTCATCCAAATGCTGTCGGTGTAACGCGAATTATAACTGATTTTTTGCCACTGATGTACGATTTTATTTCATTTATTGAAAATAACTAATGCTCACTTACGCGAATCACAACTTTACCAGATGCTTTTCTATTTCTTATTACATCCAAGGCTTGGTTTGCCCTATCTAGCGAAAAAACATGACTTATATTCGGTTTAATAATATTTTTGGAGCACAAATCAATTAGCCGTGTGAAACAGTTAGTTAAAATATGAGGTTTAAAATTCTGATATGCTCCAAGATAAAATCCGATTACCGAAACATTTTTTACCATTATTATGTTAGCCGGTATTTTGGGTATTTCGCCACTTGCGAAACCAATTGGCAAAAATCGGGCTTCTGGGTTCGCAAGAGATAAGATAGTTCTAAAATCAGTACCACCGACTGGATCATAAATTACATCCACACCACGCGAACGATTAACCTCTGTTATTACATCTTGGATTTCACTATCGATTACTTGGTCAGCGCCTTTTGCTTTGGCAAGCGAACATTTTTCTCTTCCACGAGCCACTGCAATTACTCGTGCACCCATTATTTTTCCAATCTCTACGGCTGATAGCCCGACACCGCCGCCAGCGCCCAACACTAATAAAGTTTCATTTTTTTTCAAGTTTGCTTTATAGTTCAAGGCAAGCTCACTGCTTCCGTAAGCTATCATCAGCGAAGCTGCTTCCTCATCGGATATATTTTTTGGTACCAATAGACACTGGTTATGTCTAACACGGACAAACTCTGAAAGCCCTCCATACCCAATGTACGAAACCACTCTATCCCCTATTTCAAATGTTGAAACATCTGCACCAATGCTATCAATAACGCCACAAATTTCCATGCCGGGAGCAAACGGAACTTTAATTTTTTCTTGGTAAGTTCCATTAATTAAAAGTGTATCTGCAAAATTTAGGCTAGAGGTTAGTACTTTTAAAATAACTTCGTCTTTTCCGCATTCGGGCTTGGAAATTTCAGTTAATTCTAATAGTTCTCCCAGTTGGTGTAGCAGCATAGTTTTCATGGAGTGGTCTTTCAGTATAAAATTACGTTAGAACTAAGTTATTCTCATCAATATTAAAATACTTGTGTTTTACCAGATGTACAAGTAAGGGGATTTGCAACTGCGGGGTATAAATGCCTAAATTTTAAAGGAGTGGAAATGGACATTAGAAATATAGCGATCATTGCTCATGTCGATCATGGGAAAACTACGCTTGTAGACGAACTCCTAAAACAGTCTGGTGTATTTAGAGAAAACCAAACTACTGTTGAAAGAGTGATGGATAGTAATGACCTAGAGCGTGAACGAGGTATAACTATTTTGGCGAAAGCTACATCGATAATGTGGAAAGACTTACGATTTAATATTGTGGATACCCCAGGCCATGCTGATTTTGGAGGTGAAGTTGAACGAATTCTATCCATGGTGGACGGTGTAGTTTTGTTAGTTGATGCGGCAGAAGGACCTATGCCGCAAACAAAATTTGTTACTTCTAAAGCTTTGAAGTTAGGATTAAAACCTATCGTCGTACTAAATAAAGTTGACAAACAAGATGCCGAGCCTGATCGAGCACTTAACGAGGTATTTGATCTCTTTGCTAATCTAGGCGCTACCGATGAGCAGTTGGACTTTCCTACACTGTATGCGTCAGGAAGATCAGGGTGGGCTGATAATGTTATTGACGGTCCGAGAGAAAACTTAGAGGCGCTTTTTGAATTAATTAAAAAGCATGTTCTCTCGCCAAAGCAAATCCATTCGCGAAATGAGCCATTCACGATGCTTGCTACAACTTTAGCAGGCGATAGTTTTTTAGGAAGGTTATTGACTGGGCGCATAGAAACTGGAACGATAAAGACTGGGCAGAAGTTACATGCTTTGGGTATGGGAGGTGAAATAATTGAGAAATTTAGAGTTAGCAAAATCCTTGCGTTTAGGGGTTTAAATCAGACGCCAATTGATTTTGCAGAGGCTGGCGACATAGTCTCAATTGCAGGAATGAGTAAAGCTACGGTGGCCGATACAATAGCCGACCCCACTGTGTTATCTCCTATTCCATCTCAACCTATTGACCCGCCAACAATAACGGTCTCATTCGGTATCAATGATAGCCCGTTGGCTGGAAGAGACGGCAAGAAATTGCAAAGTAGAGTTATAAGAGAACGCCTGCTGAAAGAAAGTGAGGGAAATGTCGCCATCAAATTTGAGGATACTGCAGGTGGAGAAGTATTTAATGTTTCTGGTCGGGGCGAGCTTCAGATGGGTGTCTTGATAGAAAACATGAGAAGAGAGGGATTTGAACTTTCTATTTCTAGGCCTCGAGTGGTCTTCAAAGAAATAAATGGCATAAAAAATGAGCCAATTGAAGAGATCACAGTTGATGTTGATGAAGAGTATGCGGGAACAGTGATAGAGAAACTTTCTATTCGCAAAGCTGAAATTCTGGAAATGCGTACTGCAACCGGTGGTAAAAATAGAATTGTCGCGTTAGCGCCATCAAGAGGTTTGATTGGTTATCATGGCGAATTCTTGACGGATACTCGGGGAACCGGGATCTTTAATCGAGTGTTTAATTCATGGCAACCCTTTAAAGGATCGGTTCCAGGAAGAAGGCAAGGTGTACTCATTTCTATGGTCAAGGGTACTTCTGTGGCTTATGCTATTTTTAATTTAGAAGATAGAGGTCGGTTTTTTATAGGAGCTGGTGAAGAGGTTTACGCAGGTATGATTATAGGGGAACATAGTCGTGATAATGACCTTGAAGTGAACCCATTGAAGGGCAAGAAACTTACTAATGTACGAGCTTCAGGTACAGACGAAGCTGTACGATTAACCGTTCCACTACGATTTAGTTTAGAGCAAGCAATAGCCTATATAAACGATGATGAACTTGTAGAGGTTACCCCAAATCACATTAGATTAAGAAAGCGGTTTCTGGACTCGAATGAGCGAAAGCGAAGCCAAAAATTAGCGAGTTAGCTTAAATAAAAAAAATGAGGTAGTATCATTGATCTATAACAAGTCTTTTAAAAGTTAATAGTATGGTTGATAAAGAAAGAGCTGAATTAATTGATCTTGTTAAGAGAGTAGCCGAGCTTGGTGGCGAGAGTGCTTTAAAATTTTTTAGGGATCCGAAACTCACTATAGATAATAAAAGCCTCAGAACTTTTGATCCTGTGACTGAGGCCGATCTAGCTTCTGAAGTAGCAATGACAAACTTTATCAGAACCGTTCGACCAGATGATTCAATAGTTGGTGAGGAAACAGGTTTTACGGTTGGTTCAAGCCCTTATACATGGGTCTTAGATCCGATAGATGGAACCAGAGCCTTCATAAGTGGCGCTCCTGTTTGGACCGTTCTCGTTTCAGTAAATAAAGATCACACACCAATATTGGGCGCTATTTATCAGCCGTATACACGCGAAATGCTAATCGGGGGCTTGGGTGTTTCTAACTTTATAAGAGGTGAGTTTATATCTAAAATTAAGGTTAAGAGTTGCTCCACTCTGGGGGATGCTATTTTGTTTTCAACCTTTCCAGAAGTTGGTACTGCTCCTGAACGCAAAATTTTTAATATGGTTAGTAAAAGAGTCAGACTGACCCGATTTGGTATGGATGCATATGCCTTCGGATTACTTGCCAACGGTCATATAGATATAGTTATGGAGGCTGGTCTAAAATCCTACGATATCTGCGCGCCAATAGCGGTAATAGAGGCGGCTGGGGGGCTGGTCACTGATTGGGCAGGAAAAAAAATAGTTAATGGTGGAAAAGTGCTAGCTTGCGGCGACAAAAAACTTCATATGGAGCTTATTGATTTTATAGCGTCAATGGATGATAAAACTTAGAATTTTTTCAAAAAAGCTTTAATTTCTGTCCATACAGCATCTACTGTTACCTCTTTCTCTATGAGCAACTCATGTCGCGCATCATCGAACATTTTTAACTCCCATTCACTGTTCAAACGGCACAAATTATGTGCGGCATCGAGTGACACGAGTTTGTCGTTAGAGGCTATCAAAACAATACTTGGGGTCTTTATTTTACTTTCTTCCCGCAACTTTTTCATTTCTTCGTCAGCAGAAGCTATCCATGAAACACTTGGTGGTCCAGCACCAAGTCTTGGATCTAAAGAAATTATTTTCTGTAACCGATCAAATTGCTTTTTATCTGATGTAAGAGAGTTATTTTGAGCAGTTTGCGTCAGAACATAGGGTTTCTTTTTTTTGGGACCTGAGGGAAGTTTCCCAAACCCTAGCGCTGTAAAGGTTTTATGTATTGATGCTATAAAGTTTCGTACCATGGGTGCTCCAAAAGCACTCCCCCAGTCCCAGAACGGAGATAAGAATATAGCGCCTGCGATATTGTGATCTCTCTCAACAAGAGTCCGGAGCCCTATGCATCCTCCTGTAGAATGCGCCACTAAAATTCGGTTTCCTTCAATTTTCTTGACTTGCTTTTCATTCAATACAGCAGAAAGGTCCAATTGATACTTTTCAAAACTTTCCACATATCCTACATCTTTGTTCCATTTAGGACGTTCTGAAAGCCCTTGAGATCGCCAATCCAATGTCACAACTGCATAGCCTAAGGACTGAAATTTTGAATAGCTTTCATTGTACTTTTCGATATATTCATTTCTTCCGTTTAAAAATATAACTAGACCTTCTGAACCCTCTGGCCAGAGGGCGTATCTTACTTTTTTACCATCCGAGGTTTTTGCAAAGTTTAATATTCCGTTGGGTGAGATAGGAAAATTACTTTCGGGAGACTTTAATTCTTTCATAGTCTTGTTCAAGAAAATATTGCGTTGTATTTCATTGCGGTTCCCATCGAACCGTCCACCTTAAGTTTTCCACTCATAAATGCTGCTGCCGAACTGATCTCACCATTAAAAATTTCTTGAAAAGTAGTCATATCGCCGCTAAGGGTGCAATCAGTTTCTTCGTCAGATGCTTTTATTTCTCCATTACTAATAATTATTGAGCCAACATTTTCAATTTTAAACTTTATGGAGTCCTCTATCACTGTCACTCCCATTTTTTCTCTCAAAGACGCGATAGCTTTTTCAATTTCATCCGACATTTTTTTCCCTTTATATTAAATAGATTGACTTGTCTTATCTAGGCTAAAACCTGTTGTCAAATTTCTATACTTGAATGGAACAAAGAAATAAGAGATATCTAGCCTAATGATTTTTAATTTAACATTATTATAATATCAAGGTCCCAATTCGTGGTTTTCAGAGAGAATTTTGATGAAAAGAGCAAGATTTATATTAGAAGTTTGATTTACAAAAACCATGAGACAAAATTACAAAATACTCGCACTGTTAGGCCCAACAAATACTGGCAAGACATTTAATGCGATAAAGAGGATGCTAGGCTACGACAGTGGAATAATCGGGCTCCCCCTAAGGCTACTCGCACGTGAAGTTTTTGATAAATTAACGGAAATGAGAGGTTCATCGGTTGTAGCACTGGTTACAGGGGAGGAACGCATTATTCCGAAAAATCCCAAATATTGGGTTTGTACTGTGGAGGCAATGCCCATGGACTTAGGATTAGAGTTTGTAGCTATTGATGAGATACAACTCTGCTCAGATCATGAGAGAGGACATATTTTCACGGATCGGTTGCTAAATGCTCGTGGTAAAAAAGAAACTATGTTTATGGGTTCTGAAACAATTTTGTCTAAACTAAAGAATTTGTTGCCTGAAGTTGAAATCCAAAAGAGTGAAAGATTTTCGGAGTTGACTTATGTCGGCAGAAACAAAATTTCAAAGATCCCTGAGCGATCGGCTGTTGTAAGTTTCGCTATTCACGAGCTTTACGCTATTGCCGAGTTAATAAGACGTCAGAAGGGGGGGGCGGCCGTGATAATGGGAGCGCTTTCACCTAGGACGCGTAATGCTCAGGTCGAACTATATAAAAACGGAGACGTTGATTATTTGGTAGCAACGGATGCTATTGGAATGGGATTAAATCTAGACCTTCGGCACGTATCTTTTTCGAAACTTTCTAAGTATGATGGAAAACGAGAAAGGAAACTTTACGCGACAGAGCTTGCACAAATTGCAGGAAGAGCTGGACGGTTCAGGACTGATGGAACTTTTGGCGTTACAGGAGAAGCGGAAAACCTTGATGCAAAACTTGTTTCGTCAATTGAAAACAGTAACTTTTCTGCTACCAAATTCTTACAGTGGCGAAACTCAAGCTTGAATTTTTCTTCTGTAAAAGGGTTGATTGAATCTCTTGAGCGAAAACCGACGAATGAGCATTTTGTTAAAGCGCAGGAGGGAATAGATCTAAAAGTTTTGAAAGCGTTATCAGACTCGGCTGCCGGGGATATGAGCTTAGGCTCAGTAAGAGATATAAAATTGTTTTGGGAGGTGTGTCAAATTCCAGACTTTAGAAAGATATCAGACGCTGATCACACTACACTCTTGAGCTCGATATTTAATTTTCTAAAAAGTGATGGTATTTTGCCTGATTATTGGTTACATGACCAAATAAAGCGATTGGACCGATTGGAAGGAGACATAGATACTTTATCCAGTAGGCTTGCGTTCATTAGGACTTGGACCTTCGTCTCTAATAAGAGGAGTTGGCTTAATGATGCTTCTGGGTGGCAAGCAGAAACAAGACTGATAGAAGACAAGTTATCCGATGAGCTACATAGAAAATTAACTCAAAGGTTTGTTGACCGAAGAACGTCAGTCCTTGTAAAAGGGTTAAAGCAACGGGAGAGTTTGGTGGCAGAGATAAACCAAGACAGCCAAATATTTGTGGATGGTCAACTTATAGGAAAGTTGGTTGGCTTGACCTTTAAAAAAGTAATGTCCAAATCTGACAAAGAAAGCAAAACGATTAGAGCTACGGCGGTGAATGTTCTTGGTCCACAGTATCATTTAAGATCAGAGAAGATCTATAATTCGTCTGATGAAGACTTCTTAATAACCGATCTTGGTGAAATCACTTGGCAGAGTGCTTTAGTTGGAAAATTAAAGATGGGCCCGGATATACTATCCCCGATTATACTTCCAATAGTTGATACGGAGGCTGGAAATGAAATATCGGAAAAACTTAAGCGTCGATTAGAACATTTTATTGAGCGAACAATTGGCAAGAACTTTGAGCTATTAGTTAGAGTCAGAGAAGATAAAAATTTGGTGGGCTTGTCACGGGGTATAGCGTTCAGACTCGTAGAGGCACTGGGTGTTGTATCGCGAAGTGATATCGCATCAGATATAAAGTCGTTAGATCAGAAGGATAGGGCTGTTCTCCGAAAGCATGGTATTCGGTTTGGCCAATTTACAATTTTTAATCATTTGATGTTAAAGCCTGCGCCGACCAAGCTCAGGCTTTTGCTACACACGATAATATCGGGTAAAAGTTATCCCCCACCGCCGTTACCAGGACTGGTAACTATACCGGTAATTGCAGAGGCTCCACCCGATTACTACATCAAAGCAGGATATAAGCTTTTAGGAACCAGGGCTATAAGAGTTGATATGTTAGAAAGATTATCTGATCTGCTTCGCGTACAAGATATTTGGAATGGTTTTGAAGCGAACGCAGAAATGCTATCTATCACGGGTCTAAGCTTAGATCAGTTTGCCGACATTATGGATAATTTGGGCTACGTTTGTAAGAGAAATACCAGAAAAAAAACCACCCTTAAATCAGATAATCTAAATACAAACAATAAAGTTGGATCGGACCCGACTTTGTTGGAGAAAAATCAAGAGGAGGAGGCCTTTATAGAAGATCCAGTGCTTGGAAGCGCCGGTAAAGAATTAGATGAGACAGTCGAGAAAGACGAGATTTTTTATGTTTTTAGGTTTAAAAAGCCGAAGGGGAATATAAAAAAAGATAAAACAAGTGTTGGAAATTTGGAAACTAGTAAAACTTTGAGAAACAAGAGAAAAAATAATAAGATGCAGACTAAAAGAAAAGAGAACCAAAGTTTCAATACTGAAAATGTGACCCATTCAAGTCGATTAAGCCGAAATAAACGAAGTTCGGTAGCTATAGATCCGGATAGTCCATTTGCTGCATTAATAGAGTTGAAAAATAGACTTTAAGGTGTTTAAAAAATTCTTAGTTATTCTAGATTAGATAAGTGGTTATTTTACAGTAGACTTTACAAAAGTAGAACTTTAGCAGCAGACCACATCAAGTTGGGTAAATTCCGTGTTAATGGAGTGAAAGTAAGAAAACCGTCTACCTTGATTAGAATTGACGATTATGTAGTTTTTAGTAATAATTTAGAAGTTAAGATAATAAGGGTGTGTATTTTGAGCACTCGCAGACAGACTGCTGTGCTAGCACAAAAAATGTACCGAGACTGCTCAAATTAAAAGTTTTTTGACAGGGTGATTATCTGTATTAAAAAAGAAATAGTTTGTTGGTTTGAGTCATTATACGATTTGTGCAATATACTCTTGATCAAAGAATAATAAGTGTTTTATTAACGAGTGTTGGACAAGATCATTTTGTCTTTGACCTTAACTATTCTGGCGAGAAAATTGTATGACGTATATAGTAAATGATAATTGTATTGGCTGTAAATATACCGATTGTGTCGAGGTTTGTCCGGTAGACTGTTTCTATGAAGGTGAGAATATGCTGGTGATACACCCTGATGAGTGCATAGATTGTGGAGTATGTGAGCCAGAGTGCCCTGTGGATGCTATTAAACCCGATACGGAGCCAGAGGCGGAGGACTGGGTAGAATTTAATAGAAAATATTCTGAATTGTGGCCCGTCATAACTATAAGGCGGGATCCTTTGCCAGAAGCTGAGGAACGCGATGGGGAGACTGATAAGTTAGAGAAATATTTTTCGGAAAAAGCAGGGGAAGGAGATTAGAGAAAAATTAATACCTAATTCAATCGACTTTGAACCCAAACAAATGGGTAAACATTATTAGTTGGATAAAAAAGCGAATTGTTGGTTTCCAGCATTAAAGTTTTTTGTCAAGGTTGAATTTTTATTGAATTTGCTATAAAAGCCAATCGCTTACGTGAGTCGGAA
>MDSV01170852.1_pt1 | contig 10415 bp, 8 predicted proteins | sample 810851 | NCBI WGS metagenome assembly MDSV01 (sample SAMN05326640, study PRJNA326480) | marine metagenome | isolation source: seawater | place: Atlantic Ocean: North East | collected 2012
GCTGAGCTTGTCGGCATTGATATTTATGAAGTAATAGATGCAATTAGAAAACGGCCTACGCATAGTAATATGATGTATCCAGGATTGGGCGTAGGAGGATATTGTTTGACCAAAGATTCTTCATTCGCACCAGCAGCACTAGAGCAGGTTTTTGGCCATAAAGGCAAGGATTTCCCATTTTCAAACCTTTCAAGAAAAACAAATAACTACATGCCAATGCATGCATTTAATCATACCCTTAGAGTGTTTGATGGCGACATAAAGAAGAAAAGAATACTTATTTTAGGTGCTTCATACAGGCAAGATGTTGGAGATACAAGATTTTCGCCTTCAGAGATATATGTTAATGAATGTCTAAATCATGGAGCGCATGTAGAATATTTTGATCCGCATGTTGAATTTTGGCCTGAGCTTAATATTTCGTCAATCAGTGAACCAATAAATTTTAAATCATATGATCTTCTACTGATTGCTGTTTCTCATTCAAAGCTTAAGGAGTTTGATTATAATTTATTAGATATAAATCCTAGTTTGATTATAATTGATGCCGTTAATCTATTAGCTACTGCTGGCTCTTCAAAAGATAAATATGGTGATAGATTAATTATATTGGGTAATGGTCGAAAAAATTATGAGTAAAAAAGCCCTAATTTCAGGCGGAACAGGATTTATTGGCTCACATGTCGCTGAGGAACTATTGAAACGTGACTGGAAGATTCAAATAATAGACAAATATGGTTTTAAAGACTATCAAGACCTAGATGGCTTAAAAAACCATAAAAATATCACTTTCCATGAGATCGATCTAAATAATTTTGATCAAATCGCATCTATAACTAATGATTTTGATTACATTTTTCACTTTGCAGCAAAATTGGGTGTTGCAGATGTTACCAGTGAGCCTTATGAGGTCCTCAAAACAAATATTTCAACAACAGAAAATATCATTAACTATTCACTGCTGAATCAAAATCTAAGTAGATTTATTTTTGCCTCAACAAGCGAGGTATACTCAGGCACACAAAAACATTTTAATTTGATCGTACCAACTCCGGAAAGCGAACCGCTGACTATAGACAATGTTTCATCTCCCAGATCATCATATATGCTGTCTAAGAGCATTGGTGAATCTTTATGCCACTTTTCAAGATTACCTGTAACAATTTTGAGACCATTTAATATATATGGATCAAGAGCCGGAATAAGGCATGTGATACCCCAATTGCTTGAAAAGGTCTATAAGGCCAAGTCTGGTGACTTAATTGAGGTCTTTTCTCCAGATCACACAAGAGCTTTTTGCCACATAGATGATGCAACCATGCAAATAATGTCGATTCTTGATAATGAAGACTGTAAAAATGAAACATTAAATTTAGGCAATCAATCAAGAGAGATAACCATGCTTGAATTAGCAAAGATCTGTATAGAGGTTTCAGGAAAGGATTTAGGCATAAAAAAGCTAGGTATAACAGAAGGCTCACCTAAAAGAAGAGCTCCAAGCATGGAAAAATCACAAAATTTAATTGGCTGTTTACCCAAAGTAACGCTTGAGGAAGGTATAGCTAGAACTTATTCTTGGTATTGTAATAATTTTTTTGCAAATTAAATTATTGGTAAAAGAAGAAAATGAAAAATCAAGTTGTCATTCAGGCTGGCGGAAAAGGTAAAAGACTTAGGCCTCATACTTATGTTTTGCCGAAGCCGCTTATGCCGTTAGGAGATTCAACTTTGCTGGAGACCAATATTAAATGGCTCTGCAAGAATGGCATTGTTAATCAAATCATTACACTTGGTTATCTCGGGCATCTAATCTCAGCAATCATTGATGATGGCAGCCAATTCGGGTCAAAGATAAGCTACTTCACTGAAAAGAAACCACTTGGCACTGCTGGTTCATTGGTAAATTTGGTAGATGATCTTGATGAAGATTTTATTTTAATGAACGGGGATCTCGTGGTTGATCTAGATATAGATAAGTTTAAAGCCACCCACATAGAAAATAATTATGATATTACAGTTGGTGCTTTTACAACTCAGCACCAAGTTGACTATGGAGTTCTTGCCTTAGATGAAAGGAAATTATTGAAAACATTTGATGAGAAACCTGAGATAGACACTCTGGTTGCTATGGGAGTTTATTATATTAACAAAGATGTAATTTCGCTTATACCGTCAGGCTCTCCATTTGGGATGGATAATTTGATAAATCAAGTCATAAAAGATGGAGGAAGGGTAGGAATCTTTCATCATCAAGGAATTTGGCTTGATATTGGTAGACTTCAAGAACTATCTAATATTCAGGAAGAATATTCTAAAATTGAATCTATTCTTCTTGGAATCTAAAAAGAATATTAATTATGTGTAATCCTATCTTAAAAAGAGCCATTGATTTTATTTTGTGCTTTTTAGCGCTTCCATTAGCAATTATTCTTATAACGATTTCAATCATTTTCTTGTACATCGAAAGTCCAGGCCCAGTTATTTTTAAGCAAAAGAGGCTTGGAAGGGATAGGAGGTATTTTATGATGTATAAAATCAGGAAATTTCATCCAGATGAATCTGAGTTCGGAAGAGGTTATACGCTAGCATCTGATTCAAGATGCACCAAGGTAGGCCTCATTTTAGAAAAACTTAAATTTGATGAACTCCCACAGTTGTACAATATTTTGATAGGTGATATGTCCATAGTAGGACCTAGACCGATAACCCTTTTTTTTGAAGATGAGTACGAATCAAAATACGATGAACTTTTTCAATACAGCCCAGGGATTTTTGGTCCAAATCAAATTTTATATCGCAATGAGGGTGAGATACTGTCGGAACAAAATGATCCAGAACGCTATTACAGAAAAGTTTTAGTAAAAGACAAAGCTGAGAGAGACATTGATTATTTTGCCAATACAAATTGTTTTCATCAGTATCTTTTGATAGCAAAAGGAATTTATACAACTATCTTTAAATAGAAAAATAATTTGATTTAGATACTTACAAAAAATTAGATGCTTAAGGAAAAGATACTAAAATTTAATAGAAGAACGAAAAAATTGATAATAATTTTCGTAGATTATTGTTCAATTATACTCTCCTTTTACATTGCATCAAATCTCCTATTTCAAAGTATAAGAATTGAAAATATCGGATACTTAATTGTGGTTTTTCTTCCACCATTAATTGCAATCTTTTTCTACTATTATTCGAACCTGTATCAAAATATTTTAAGGTTTATGCATACAGGTACTTTTTTCACCCTCTTCAAAGGTGCATTTTTCTACTCAATAGTTTTAATGATCGCGCCTTTGGTTTTAATGGATGATGGAGCTTTTGCCTTTTCATTAATCATGGTTAACTTTTTTACACTCATGTTTCTTTTGACAACTATGAGACTACTAGCAAGATGGTATTTGGTTACTATGAATAGAAGCCAAAAAAATATCATCATATATGGCGCAGGTAATGCTGGAGTTCAAATCTCAAATGCAATATCAGCACTTGATAATTACCGAATCGTTGCATTTATTGATGATGATCCAGAGTTAAAGAATGCAAGGATTTCAGATATTCGAATTTATCACTCTGCTGAAATAAAGGATGTAATCATCCAGTATGATGCGAAGGAAATACTTGTTGCAATGCCGTCAATATCTGATCATGAAAGAACGGAATTATTCTCAAGGCTGGAGACTCTTCCCATAGGCATCAGAACTCTGCCAAATATATCAGAAGTTGTTACAGGTAAAGTTGATATTGAGGATATCAGGAATATTGAAATTGAAGATCTTCTTCAGAGAAAAGTTATCAAGCCCAAAAAAGATCTTCTTCGGAAAAATATAAATAATAAATCTGTATTCATTACTGGCGCCGGAGGATCTATTGGGTCTGAAATAGCTAGGCAAATTATTACTTTAAGTCCCTCAAATCTCATCTTATATGAATCAAATGAATACGCACTCTATTCCATTGAAAAGGAGGTTAGATCATTAGCTAAAAATATTCATCCTAATGGTATTAATATAATTCCAATTCTTGGGATTTTAGATGATGAAAACTCAATAATTGAGTTATTTAATAAATATTCTGTTGATACAGTTTATCATGCTGCGGCCTATAAACATGTGCCCCTAGTTGAAGCTAATCAAGTTGAGGGCGTGAGGAATAATGTTTTTGGATCTTTGAATATTCTTAAGGCCTCCATGAGATCAAATATTGATAATTTTGTTCTTGTATCCACAGATAAGGCAGTCAACCCAACCAGTTTGATGGGAGCAACAAAGAGGCTTACCGAAATAATGATTCAAGGATTGGCTGAGAAAACGCAGAATGATGAATCTAATTTTAGTATACATGGGACAAAAATAGAGAGTTCAAAAACTATATTTTCAATAGTTAGATTTGGCAATGTACTTAACTCTTCGGGTTCAGTTGTTCCGTTATTTAAAGAACAGATTAAGAATGGCGGACCAGTTACAGTTACAGATCCAAACATTATTAGATATTTTATGAGCATCAGTGAAGCAGTAGAGCTTGTTATACAAGCAGGAGCAATGTCTAAAGGCGGTGATATTTTTATTTTGGATATGGGCGAGCCGATAACGATTTTAGAGTTGGCTAAGAAAATGATACGTTTTGCTGGATTTAGTTTAGCTGAAGAAGATGGTTCAAATAATGGAATAAAGATAATTTTCACCGGTTTAAGACCGGGAGAGAAACTATATGAAGAATTATTTATTGAGCCTATTCAAGTGGAAACATCACACCCAAAGATATTCAGGACATCTCAAGAATTTCTAAAAATAGAAGAAGCCAATGAGTACTTGGAAGAGTTAGAGACGGCAATTAAGAACAATGAATCAAAAAAAGTGTATGACATTCTTATTAAGGCTATACCCGAATACACTCCTAAGAAGTCATGAATTAAATATCGCTTAGAAGATCCTTAAGGTCTTCTTCATTTCTTTTTAAACTAATAGCAATAGCTGATGGATATGGATTAGAAGGAGCATAATCATTGATCAGCACTCTTTGAGAGTGAAAACAATTCATCACAATATGATGCCAAGAAAGACCATTTTTTCTTAGCGATTCCTCAAGTTTTTCTCTCTGATTCTCAGGCCTTGCCGTGCAAAAAGTAATTTGCCCTCCTTGCATTAGAATATTCTTTAAATAATCTATGTTTTCTGAAAGAGGTATATCATCTGTATCCCAATTTACACTTCCGAACTCCCCTTTATTCTTAAAAACAACTCCGTCTATATCAACAAAATAGCATTTGTGTTTTCTTCTCATATCAAGCCATTCAGTCAATGTGCCCCAATCGTCAAATTGATCAGTTTCTTTATAATCGAAGAATTCCTCTTGCCCAATAAGGTAGGAGACTATGTGGCTGAGCCAGAATTCATCTTGGTTATCGACAGATCCAATCTTATTCAATTTTTTGCTAGCATCGATAAATAATTCAGCTGACCTAAAGCCATAAACACCCAAATTAATAATATTTGAGGAAACTGACTTTTCTATAATATCGATGATCATATTTTGTTCATTGAGGATAAGAAAGCTTTTGCCAGGAACATTTGTAACTTGACTATTTTTTCTTAAGTCTGCTCCCACTAAGAAATTATTGAACTCTTCAATTTCAATAGAAACCCTACAGTCAGAATCTTTGGCAATAAATGGCCCCGAAATATCCATACTCTTGATCGTTTCTAGTACTGTGTCGCTTTGTGATTTTGTATATTCTTCTAAAACGCATATCTCTACTCTGTCACCAAGCGCTTGTTTAATAATTAAGTCAGCTTCGTATCTATCAATTTGTTCCTGAACGATAGTGACAATTAATCTATCTAAGCCATTAATTTTTAGAGCATCAATAACTTTCTCAAGCATTAGGTCGCCATCTGGGTGTGTTAATAGCCACTTAGGCCTTAAATTTGGATATCGGCTAGAGCGGCCAGCGCATGGAATTATTAATGTACTCATAAAATTTACCTTCTTCTACATCATATGTTAGTTTCAAAATTGATCTTTCTATATATTCGTATATTTTTTCATCATCTGTATAGGGAATTATTCTCAATAAATCTAATAAAAGATATACATGTACCTGCTCCCAAAGATCAGTTTTACTTATTCTATTATTAATCTTTCTGCAAAAAACATCTTTAAATAAGTTCATCTTGATCTTTTCAATTTCAGTTATCTTATCTTCTATTATCTTTTTTCTAAATGACCAGCCTACTATGAGATCTTGAAGTATTTTACTGATATCAGAAACCCATGTTTCGATAAAGGTATCTAAAAAATCAATCAGATACATTTTTTCATTGCTGATTAGAATATTTTCAAATGTTAAATCTCCATGACATGAACTTGATTCTATTTTATCCCAATTAAAATCATCCAAATATTTGAATGTTTTTTTTAAGTTTTTCTTTCCATTAGAATTTAGTGATTTCTCGATATTATCTATCTTCTTTAGCACTAAATTATTTTTGTCAGTTTGATTTTCAACTGCAATAGTTGAGAGGTTTTCTTCGATAAATGATGCGAGATTATCAGAAATCCGTTCTATTTCTCCTGAACTTAGAGTCACAATCGAATTTGAAAGTGTGTCGCCTCTAATATATTGCATATCAAAGAAGTAAACATCTTCAATTTCTCCCTCGCCATATACATTTGGTGAAAAGAAAATATTACTTTCGAAGTCAGATTGTTTAATCGCTTGAGCTTTTAACCTACGATTGTATTCTTTATCCTTTGATAATTTTCTAATCCCTTCAATATGGTCAGAATCTTTTGCCTTAATTAGAAAAAGCTTGCATCCGGAATGTCCTTCTAACAAGTTGTCTTTCATTTGATTTACCCTTCGCTTTCAAAAAATACTTAAATAGACTGGTGAAAAGAGACATCTAGCTTTTCAATTTAAATTACAGTTCTCTTTAACTTACCATCAGATGATCTTTCCCACTTTTCTTGAGATCTCAAACTATCCCATAAACTTTCATGATCACTATATGCTTCTAACCAATCTGAGAAATCTATAAGCCTATGGGAAACCTGATCATAAGTTCTTGCATACTTAAATTCACTCTCTTTATTATATTTGTTCCAATACATATCCATAGAATTGCTATCAGCAATAAGAAAATATTCACCAAGACTTTTCCAATAACTACTCAGAGTCCAATCTAATTTAACACCTATTCTTTCTAAGTAAGAACTCATTAGGTAAACCTCTGCACCTATAAGCGTTCCTGACACTATTGGTGGGATATAGTCCTCATTATTTTGACTATACTTATATATTCCTGAGCTATAGTTCTCAACATTCCAATACCTTTTTAAGTCACTTATTTCTGCAAACATCATCATATCAGTCAATCCATAGACCCTATATTTTGCTGTTGCAAAACTAGAAGAAATAATCCTTTTCTTTTGAGTAGAATTATTTTTAAGAGGAAAAGCATTCATCAGATTGATGAAGAAGTTAAATAGCTCTGGTTTATAGATTCTTTGATCAGTTCTTGTTTTTAAACAATGATCAATATCATATTCAGCAAATGCTTTAATTCCTTCTTTAACTGAAATTATTTGTAAATCAACATTCTTCCATAAGCTATTTTGAAGATTTTCAATTTTAGGTTTCTTTGAGACAGCTATATCGACACCTAAATTTCTTATTAAATTGAGCGCATTCTTTTCCTCATCTTCCCAAGTTGATAATATGATAGGAATTTCTGGATAAAGTTTTTTATATAACTTGATTGTCTCAACTGTAAAACTCTTATCATGATCAATCGGTCCCTGTATTAATATTCCTGCTTTATGTTTTTTATTTATTAATGACCTGATATGAAAATCTGAACTGATTTTTGGTCTTGTGTGGTAGGTTATAATCTTTGTAATGAATAACTTTTCAATTATCCGAATTGTTAATCTGAGAAACCTATTTAAAAGCTTAATAGAAAAGGATTTATCTTTTAATGAAGACATCAGTCGCTGATGAATAGTCTTATTTTCTATCCCAAATGCCTTATTTATTTTACCCATTACTTTGCTTTAACCTTGAGTGTATTATGAATTACTTATTATATATTTTTATCAGAATTAATTAACTAAAGGTAAAGGCAGAACTCCTTCTGCATACATGGAGATTATCTCTTAAAGAAGAATTCTATTAAAATATTTCCTATTTTTTTTAAAGATGAATCAAAGGATTCTTATAGCGCATTGTTCATTGCCGAATAGAATAAATTCATACTCATCTGGTTTTAATGTCTCAGTTAAGGCTAGATATTCATGATTCTGCCAGTTAGGATATCCATATAACTCATCGAATAGGATTATAGTTCCTTTTTGAAAATAGGGTTTTGCTTTCTCTAGGACATATTTCGTAGGAGTATATGTGTCCATGTCTAGATGAATAAATGCTACATGGTTTTCTTCTGTATCTTTTAAGAAATCTTCAAATGTTTCTTGAACCAAACCGATTACTAACTGAACATTAGATGGTAACTTTGGCGGATTTGTCTTAAAGGAGCCTTTCACAATACCTGGAGCGCCAGTCCAATCTTCTTGTAGTCCCTTATAGCTATCAAAGCCATAAATAGTTCTATTATCATCCATATTGTAAAGTTTTTTTGAGAATCTTTTGATTGACCTACCAGAATATACTCCAAATTCTAGGATCAACCCTGATCTATTTATCTTTGATATTATATGCATATGAATCTTAGAGAGATCTTCAAACACATCGGCGTTTGATAGATTTGATGCTATGAATTCAGCTGATTGCTTTTTAGATTCAGATTTCACTCTTTCTATCACTGATGCTTTATATTCAGGTAAAATATTTTTATTAAGAGAGTTGCCTATATTAAATAATAGTTTTTTCATTATTGTTTTAATCATGATTCACTTCTGTAATTTATTGAGTACTGTTGCCTAATTATCCTGCTAATCTTTTTAGATCATTGGCAATTGAAAATTTTACCAATGCCTTCTCTATTTTTTTCAAGTAGATATTGATTTTTTAGAGAAAGAATCCATAGCACAATTTAACCTACCAGTTAAATAATTCTATTTCAATTTACTTATCAAATTAGTCCAGTCATCTCTCCATGCTTCTGAGATCCTTGCATAATGGGTTTGATAGAGATTTATAGAGCTTCGTGTTTCATCGTTATTCCACCAATTTTCCATATCTTCTATGGAAGAGTTTATGAAATCTGCAGCTGACTCCCCATTAGGATGAAAAACCTTTGTTTTCTGAAGAATATCTAAAATTTTCTCCCCATCTTCTGTGAACAACCAAGAATTTCTATCCCAAAAGATGATTGTAGGAATATTTGCAGATATCGATATATCAAAAGTTGTACCTGGGTGATCGATAATCACACATTTTGCTTCAAGTAATCTTTTGTCAAAATTGTTTTCTATAAGCTCCAATGACGGGACTTTCTCTTTGAGATAATTTCTTTCTGGGTAGCTATCGACTTCACTGAAGTAAGGCCTATAGAGAAGATTATTTCTGTTCTTTTTTTGCAAAGAATCAATGAACTTTATTTTTTCTTTTCTGTAAGACATACACTGTTCTGTTTGTATTCTTGAGGCCAGTCTGTCATTTACAAGCCTAGCTTGCGTCCCTACCATCACCAAGTTTTTAGAAGGATTTTTTCTTTTCCCGATCTTTTTGCTTAGTTGAGGTGAGGGCAGTGGTATTGCATTTACTTGATAATTGGCATGCTTCCTCCATCCCCAAGTTAAAAAATAATCTGCATTCATATATTCAATCATTGCCATGGCAGGAAATGATCTTGAGATCCCATAAGATAGACCTCCATGTTGAGAAATTAATATTTTCCCTTTTCTTTCTTCCTTATATTGTGCAAGGAAAAATCTTTGTGAATCGATCCCCCCCATTATTGCTCCAATAAAAAGTAAGTTATTTCTTTTGCTTAATAAAAGTAACTTCCTCTTCGCATTTTTCTCATTCTCTTTAAATCTTGTTGTGAAAGATTGAGGAATTAATTTGAAAAGTATTGTATTTGTAAATTCTTCAAATTCTTTATGCTCTATCTTAAGTGAACTCTCAGTATTAAATTTATTAAAATTAAATTGATTCTCTTTTGAGTCTTGTTTTTTACTGAGTAACATTATTGACATATAAAGAATATCAGAGGTATTTATGCCTTTTATTCCATCGATATATATCCCAGTTAGATTTGCTAAAATTATACGGTTTATGTGAACTAGATTTCTCTTTAATTCATTTAAAGTATTATGTCTTTCTATTTTTTTAAGATGGTCTGTTCTTAATTTTTTATCTAATTCAGAAGTATAAGAGATTATGAAATTTTCTGGTTTTAGAAAGTCTATAAGTAATGAATAACTGAAATATTGGCCATTTTCTCCTAAAA
>MDSV01162451.1_pt1 | contig 10413 bp, 10 predicted proteins | sample 810851 | NCBI WGS metagenome assembly MDSV01 (sample SAMN05326640, study PRJNA326480) | marine metagenome | isolation source: seawater | place: Atlantic Ocean: North East | collected 2012
CACGTTGATAGGCTGGATGTGGAAGCGCAGTAATGCGTGCAGCTGACCAGTACTAATAGCTCAATTGGCTTGATTTATGCACTGAAAAAAATTTTTGAGTAGAGGATATTATAATTTAAAAAAACCCAAATTTATTGGCTGTGGGTTTTTTGTAAGAGAAATTAAGAGATACTTTATTTAGATTTTTGATATAACTATAATTAATATAAAATTTTCAATATTAAAAAATGTTTAAAATTCACCATTTTTCAAATTCATTTATAAGTGTTGAGGGTGCCAATAGTATAATTACATGTGACCCTTGGATTGGAAAAACAACAGACAACGGTTGGTTTTCATATCCCATCAAAAATCAAAAAGATGTAGATAAAAAAATTTTTAATTCTAATTTTGTTTATATAAGCCACCTTCATTGTGATCATATAGACCCCAAAACATTAAAAAAATTTGATAAAAAAAATCTTACTTTTATTATTAAAAAATTTAAGAATGGTGTATTAAGAAAAAGATTAAAAAAATTATTTCCAAAAAAAAAAATTTTAGAGATAGATCCTTTTAAAAAAAAGAAAATAAATAAAGAATTTACAATCGCAATAATTCCTCAAATCATGAGCAACAGTAGCGATTTACCTGATAATATTCAATACGATATGGATACTTCAATATTAATTCAGTCCAATAAAACAAAACAGGTATTTTACAATAATGTAGATATGCCTGTTAATTTAAAGATATTAAAGAGAATTAATAATTTTTCAAAAAAGGAACTGAAAAGTAAAATAAATATTTTTTGCTATGGCTTGGGTGCGGCATGTGAATTTCCACAATGCTTTCTTAATATTGATAGATCTAAAGTACAAAAAAAACTTATAAAAAAAAGTTTAGCTAGTTTGAAAAAACTTTTAGAGTACTTAAAACCAGATGTTTTTTTTCCTGCTGGTGGAACATATGCGATTTATGGCAAGTTTCATAAATTAAATAAATATATTGCCCAACCAAGTTTTCAGCAAATTAAACTGGCAACATCAAAATTAAAGACTGAGGCTTACAACATTATAGGAGGGGGTTCAATTTTTTATAAAGATTCAAAATATTCTGCAAATGAAACTAATGTTAATTTATCAAACATTTCTGAGCAAAAATTTATAAATTATGTTGAAAATCTAAATTATTATTATTCAAAAAAAAATGTGAATGTTAACACGTTAAAATTAGATAATTATTTTGATAAAGCGAAGTTAAATTATTTTAGGATATTATCTAATATAAAAAGAATAAATACGAAATGGGATATTTATTTTAATATTTATAAAAATTATCAAATAAATGATAAATGTGTCATAGATAAAAAAAAATCAAAATTCTTAAAAACTTATCGACTAAGCAATTATACGTTAAAATCAAAAAAAATTTACAAATTAGAATGCCATTTAGAACATCAGTTATTTGAGTCTCTGTTAAGAGGAAGATTTCCTTGGAATACTTCATTAACCGGATCTACGATTATGTACAAAAGAAATCCAGATATTTTTAACGTAGATTTACAGTTTTCGCTAAATTTTTTGAGGGCATAAATATAAAAGATGATCCTCATTAGAGTTGATTCAGGATCTAAAGTTGGGCTAGGTCACTACATACGCATTCAAGCTTTAATTAAATATTTAAAAATAAAAAACTATAAAATAATAGTTGATAAAATTTCTAATGAAAGTTTCTTTAAAAAAGAAAAAAGCAAAATTATATCATTATATGAAAATAATAAGTTTATAAGTGAATTAAACGACGCAAAGTTATTTCTAAAATTTTTTAAAAAAAAATATGCAAAACCAATAGTTATTAAAGATAGCTATAGATTGAACTATAAATGGGAGAAGTATTTAACTAAATATTGTAAAAAAATTATATCAATTGATGATTTTCTAGAAAATAAACATTATTCAGATATATATATCAATCATAGTCCTTCCTTAAACTTTAATCAAAAATTAATAGAAATTATCAAAAAAAATAATAAAAAATTTTGTAAATTGCTTTTAGGTTCAAATTTTGCTTTGTTTAATTCATCTGTCAAAAAAATAAAAACTAAGAAATCAGATTTAACTTTCTACAACGGAGGCTCAGGCAATATACTTATATATAAAAACATAATTCAAAAATTATTAAAAGTAAATAAACTTAACTATAAAATTAATTTAATAGTTGGACCTTATGCTAAAAACTTTAAAATTGTTGAAAAATTATTTTCAAAAAATAAATTAATTAATGTTATTAACCAACCAGAAAATATTATTAGTTACATAAAAAAAACAAAGTTGTTTATATCAACTGCAAGTACTGTTATGTACGAGTCTTCATTAACAAAAACTCCAACATTGTTATTTAAAATGTACGACAATCAAAATTTGTTTGACGATAAAAGTTTTGAGCAATTAGGACACTATTTTATACTTAACAAAAACGATATAACATGCACAGATAAGGTCGTTAAAATAATAAATCTAATGCTAGATTATAATAAAGATATAATAAAGATGATGAACAAAACTTCTATTAATCTTAAAAAAATCAAAAAAAATTATATTAAAAACTTGAAGTTATAAAATGAATAAGTTTACCACAATAAAAATTGATGACTCAATGATAAATGATTATCTGTTTTATAGAAATCTTTCTATCAATAGAAAATTTGCATCAAGCAAAAAAAAAATTAAGAAAATCGATCACTATCAGTGGTGGTTTAAAAGTCAAAAAAAAAGACACTCATTTCTAATTCTTAAGAATAATAATCCAATTTTTATTTCAGCTTCAGATCATTTTAAGTTTAAAAATTTTAATTTAATTTATTCTGGTTTATATAGCTGTTTAGATGAAACTAACTTATTTGATATTTTAAAATCGATTAAAATTCAAAATGAATATTTAGATAAACAAAAAAATAAGATTTGCTTTATTAGTATTAATAACAACAACAAAGTATTAATGCATCACTGGAAATATTTTAAATACAAACCATTATTAAAAAAAAATATTTTTTTTAAATATGTAAAAAATTTTTTAAGTATTGGTGATAACTCAAGTATTTTTTATAAAAAAATAAATTAAATTTTTATGTCATATAATAATATTTTTTTAAAAAATTTAAAAAAATTTAAAAATAGAAAAGCTTTGGTTTTAGAAAGTGGAGAAATATTAACATATAATCAATTAGATAGAGAGGCTAAGCTTATATCTAAGAAACTTCCTTTAAAAAAAAAATTAATATTTTTATTAGGAGAAAATAATATTGAAACTATAATTGGGTATATTGCTTTTATACAACAAGGTTTTTCTATAGTTATTTTAGATTTTAAAATTAATAAAATTTTTTTAAAAGATTTAATAAAATTGTATAATCCAAGCTTTATTTTTTGTTCAAGGGATAATCAAAAAAAACTGAAAAATTTTAAAATATTGCTAAAATTTAAGACCTTTGTAGTAACTCAAAACTTAAGTGAAAAAGAGTATAAGATTAATAAAGATTTAATGTTGTTAATGTCTACTTCTGGTACAACAGGATCACCGAAGTTGGTAAGGCAATCTTATGAAAATATAGTCTCTAATACAAAGAGCATTTCTAAATATCTACGTATTGATAAAGGAGATGTAACAATTACTTCGTTACCTTTTTCATATGTTTATGGATTATCTGTAATTAATTCTCATTTATATTCTGGCTCCACTATTGTTTTAACGAATAGAAGTATTATCGAAAAAGAATTTTGGAATATGGTGAAAAAATTTCAAGTTAATAATTTCTCAGGGGTTCCATATAGTTATTCAATAATAGAAAGAATTGGAAAAAAAAATTTACTAAATAAAATAAGATATTCAACACAAGCAGGTGGTAAAATGAATCATGAATTAATCAATAAAATAATTAACATTTACAAAATAAAAAAGATTAAATTTATTCAGATGTATGGTTCTGCTGAAGCTACTTCGAGAATGTCCTATTTAAATTGGCGAGATGCAAAAAAAAAATTAGGTAGTATTGGTAAACCTATTCCTGGCGGAAAATTTACTTTAAAAGATTCAAAAGGAATAACTATAAAAAAAAACAATAAAAAAGGTGAACTTGTATACGAAGGTAAAAATGTCTGTTTGGGTTATGCAAAAAATATTAATGATTTGAATTTACCTGATATGAATAATGGAATTTTATATACTGGAGATTTAGCATATAAGGATAAAGAAGGATTTTATTTTATAGTTGGAAGAAAAAATCGTTATACAAAGATTTTTGGAATTAGAGCTGATTTGGCAGAATTAGAGGCATTATTTCTAAAAAAAGGATTTGACGTAGTTTTAAAAGAAGGAAAAGAAAATAAAATTGAAGTTTATAATAATAATTCAGATAAAATTAAAAAAACTATTGAAAATATAGCACAAATAACAGGTATTAATCCGAATGTATTTCAAGCTAAAAAACTTTTAAAAAAACATTTAACGAGAAATTTTAAGTATAAAGTATAATTTGATAATGAATAAATTAGGTAAATTATTACGTAAGGATGCGTTTTCTTTCTTGCCATCAGAAAAAAAATTTTTTTTTTTAAATTATCTGAATAATCTCAACTTACATCATTATAATAATTCTGATTTATATAAAAGGTATTTGGATAAAATGAATTTTAAACCAAACAAATATTTATCTTTAGCTTCATTGCCCTTTTTACCAGTTAGACTTTTCAAAGAATTTAATTTTTTAAGTATAAAAAAAAAAAATGTTTTTAAAACATTAAACTCATCTGGAACTACATCGAGCAAGACTTCTAAAATTTACATAGATAAAATAAATGCTTATAATCAAATTAAAGTACTTCAAAAAATTTTTAATAACATTGTGGGTAATTCAAGACTTCCAATGCTAGTAATTGATAGTAAGAATGATAATTTAAACAGAAATAATTTTAATGCTAGTGCAGCAGCCGTAAGTGGATTTTCAATGTTCGCCAACGAAGTAACTTATTTATTAGACAAAAGTGGTAATATTGATTACGAAAATTTAAATGTCTTTCTAAATAAGCATAGTAAATCAAAATTTTTAATATTTGGATTTACATATAATATTTTTTTAAATTTAATTAATAAGCTTAAAACTAATAAGTTAAACAAAAAAAATCTTTCTGGAGCGTTCTTAATTCATGGTGGAGGATGGAAAAAAATTGAAAAACAAAAAATAAAAAGAGATATATTCAATAAATTACTCAAAAAGAAATTGAACATTAAAAATATTGTAAATTATTATGGTCTTGTAGAGCAAATTGGTTCAATTTTTTTTGAGTGTAAATGTGGTTATTTCATTGCATCAAATTTTTCAGAAATAATAATAAGAGATGAGAACTTTAAAGAATGTAAAGATGGAAGTAGTGGCTTTGTTCAGTTAATATCATTGTTACCCACAAGTTATCCTGGACATAATATTTTGACAGAAGATATAGGCGAAATTGTAAAAAATCATAGTTGTACTTGTTATGGTTATGGCAAAAGATTTTTAATTCATGGAAGAATAAAAGATGCAGAGTTAAGGGGATGTAGCAATATTTAAATTTATGAATAATTCAAAAATTGAGTATTTAGTTGGAAAAAAATCACAATTGGATAATATTCTTAAGCCTTTTAGTGAGGAAGTTGTAAGTTTTTTAGATGACCTTTCAAGATCGATCAGTTCGAAAAAAAATTTAAACATTTTTCCAGATATAAAGGCTTTAGCTTTTTTTTGTAGAAAACAAAATATTTTAAATTTTAAAAAAAAATATTTTAATCCAAAAAGAATACGTTTTGGGTTGGGTTTAATTTTTCATATAACGCCCTCTAATATTCCAACTAACTTCATGTACTCATTAATTTTTGGTCTAATTTCAGGAAATGCAAATATAGTAAAAGTTCCTTCTAGAAAATTTGATGAAATAAAAATAATTTGTCGAGAAATTAAGTATTTACTAAGAAAAAGAAAGCACTTAAGAGTGAAAAAAATGATACAAATCTTGAGGTATGATAGCGAAGAAAATCAAATAACGAGAGATATTTCTGAAATTTCAGATGCTAGATTAATTTGGGGCGGGGATAAAACTATTAAAGACATAAGAAAAATTGAGACAAAAGCCAGAACTATAGATGTGCCTTTTGCAGATAGATATTCAATTTCAATAATTAATTCTAATAAATTATTACAATTACCACATTATAAATTTAATATTTTATTAAAAAATTTCTACAACGATACATATGAAGTCGATCAAAACGCATGCTCATCACCACATATAATTTTATGGCAAGGAGATAAAAAACAAGATGCAAAAAAAAAATTTTGGAATAATTTAAATCTTCTTGTTGAAAAAAATTATAATCCTCCAGCCATTTCCTCAATAGATAACTACTGCAGACTTTCTAAAGAATTAATTGAAAATAATAATATATATTCTTTTAAACTTTTTAATAAAGCACTATATGTAATTCAATTAAAAAAAATTTATCCAAAAATATTTGTTGAAAAATCCAAGTGGGGGTTTTTTTATGAATGTAATATTGATAATTTAAGAAATATTCATTATCTTGTAAAAAAAAAGTTACAAACAATTACTTATTTCGGATATCAAAAAAAATTCTTGGAAAAATTCTTTAGTGAATATAATTTTAATGGAATTGATAGAATTGTGCCAATTGGACAAGCTTTAAATATTAATTTAGTCTGGGATGGATATGATTTGATTAACAATCTTTCTAGAGAGATTGAAATAAGATAGAATATGAAATTAACAAGAAATCAAATTATAAAAATTCAAAAAAATAGAGACCCATATTTGATGATGGATTATGCTAGCAAAGTTATACCTGGAAAATATATAGAAGGTTATAAAATACTAAAAAAAAATGAGTGGTTTTTTAAAGTTCATTGGCCAGGAGACCCTAATATGCCTGGCATGCTTCAAGTTGAAGCTATGGTTCAAATGTCATCTTTAATAATTTTAACATTACCAGGTATGAAAAACAAAATTTTTTATTTAACAGGTGTAAATGAGATAAAGTTTTTTAAAAAAATTATTCCAGGTGATAAACTTAAAATTATTTCAAACATGATTTCAAGCAGCAGGGGGTTGTTTAAGTTTAATTCTGAGGGATATGTCTCTGATAGGATTGTTTGTAAGGCAAGTTTTACACTTGTTTTGCCTACAGCGCTTACAATTGGACTAAAAAAAAACAAAAAAAAAATTTAATGTTTGTAAATTCTTAACTAATTATATAAAGATTAACTTAATAATATACTTATGAATATTGGTTCAACTTGGTTTAAAAAAAAAAGATTACTTGAAAAAGTAAGACATTTTCATAATCATCTTAAAAATAATGATGGTAAAGTTGGAACATATCATAGAGGGATAGAATTAAATCTAAATAATGCTTGTAACTTAAGATGCAAATATTGTTTTACGGGCTCTCCAAAAGGAGACCACGTAAAAGATTTTATGCCAATACCTAAATTAAAAGAAATAGCAGACGAGGCAGACAAACTTGGATACATTGAGTGGGATCTTCAGGGAGGAGAAGTGCTATTGAGACCAGATAAACTATTTGAAGCACTAGACGCAATACAACCAGAGAGATTTTATCTTTATGTTACTACAAATGGCTACAAAGTTGATAGAAAAATTATTAAAGAATTAGGTAAACGTGGGGTAAGTAGAATGTCAGTAAGTTTTGATAGTTGGGACCCTGATTTTCATGATGAAATGAGAGGAAGAAAAGATTCATGGAAGAGGGCTATCCAAGCATTGGAATATATTCAAGAGGCAGGAATGGATCCTTATATGAATGTTACAGTAGGTCACTACAATGCTAAAAGTGAAGATTTAAGAATGTTATTGGAATATTCAAAGAAAAAAAAATATCGAACATTAGTAAATGTAGCTTGCCCAACAGGTATGTGGAACCAAGTTCATGACGTTGTATGTGATGAAGAAGATCAAAAACATATAAGAAAACTTAGAAAAGAGTATAAAAATCTTAATCGCAACTTATGGAATCCATTTGACCCAAAGTTAGAAAAAATTATGGGATGTACTACAGTAAATAGAATGTATATTACGGCTTTAGGAGATGTTCTGGCTTGTCCATACGTACATATTAAAATAGGTAATGTTTTTGAAAATACATTGAAAGAGATTTCAGATTATGGATTTAGAATTAAACATTTTAGAAACCATAGTGATAAATGTTTAGCTGGAGAAGATTTAAATTTTATAAAAAAATTCAATTCAACACCAGGAAAAACAATATTTAATCCTGTAAAAGCTGATGAGATATTCCAAAAAGAAGATTTTGTAGATTAAATTGCTCAGCATTAGAAAATGGATCATCAATCTATTAAAAAAAAAAATGTAATTATCACAGGCTGCAATAGAGGGATAGGTAAGGCGACTTTGGAAGATTTTGCAAAATATGGAGCAAATATTTTTGCTTGTGTGAGATCTAACACACTAAATTTTAAAAATTTTGTTTCTAAGTTAAAAAAAAAATATAAAGTTAAGATTTATATAATTCAATTAGATTTATCAAATAAATCAAGCATTCTTAAATGTGCAAATGAAATTAGTGAAATTACTAGAAATATAGACATTATAGTAAATAATGCTGGTATGTTGTTTAATTCTTTGTTTTTAATGACATCTGAAAAACAATTAAAAGAAATATTTCAAGTAAATTTTTTTTCCCAAATTTACTTCACACAAATAATTTCAAAAGGAATGATCAGAAATAAATCTGGAAATATTATATTTGTATCTTCTACGTCTGGGATAAATGGAGATTATGGTAGATTTGCGTACTCAAGCACAAAAGCAGCAATTATAAATGCTTCAAAAACTTTATCTAAAGAATTATCTTCTTTTAATATCAGGGTTAATTCAATATCCCCCGGATTAACAGATACTGATTTGATGAAGCAAAATACTAAAGAAAATATAATACAAGATGAAGTTAGCAAAATATCTTTAAAACGAGTTGCTTCAGTAAAAGAAATTGCAAAAACTATATTATTTTTGTCTTCAGAGGACTCATCTTATATTAATGGACAAAATATAGTTGTAGATGGTGGATATATATGAAACTAGATAAAATTAAAAATTTTGCCAAAGATATGAGGAGAAATATTGTTTTTACAGCCTATAAAGCTGGTTCTAAAAGTGCTCATATAGGTGGAGCACTCTCGGTAACTGATATTGTTGCCGTTTTATATTCAAATATTATGAATGTAAAAAAAACAAAATATTTAGATGATGATAGAGATAGATTTATTTTAAGCAAAGGTCATGCGTGTTTGGCTCTATACTCAGCACTAGTTGTTCAAAAAATTTTAAAAAAAAAAGAACTCCTAACTTTTGAATGTGATGGAAGTAAATTACTTGGACATCCAATAATTAATAAAAAAAATGGTATTGAATTTTCAACAGGTAGTCTTGGAATGGGTTTATCACTAGGTGTAGGTGTGGCATTAGCTGCAAAAAAGAAAAAAAAAAGTTTTAAAACTTATGTTGTTATAGGTGACGGTGAATGTAACGAAGGATCTATTTGGGAAACAACTTTGTCAGCCTGTCAATTTAAACTTGATAATCTAACAATCATAGTAGATAGAAATAACTTTCAACAAACTGGAAGTAGTAATTCTATTTTAAATCTAGAAAATTTAAAGAAAAAATTTGAAAGTTTTGGTTGTTTTGTTCTTGATGTTGATGGTCATGACCTTAAAGAAATAAATAAGGCGTTCTCTGTTAAAAATTTAACTAATAAGCCAAAAGTTATTATAGCAAACACAATTAAAGGAAAAGGTTTTAAAATTTTTGAAAATAATAATAATTGGCATCACTCAGTTATAACTAAATCAATTTATAAAGAAATCCAAAGAGAGATTTAAATTGTATGGATCAGAGTAAAAAAATTAAGCTGTGGTCAAGCCTAGGTATGAGAGCTAGCTTTGGAATGATAGCAATGGATTTAGCTGAGAAATATCCAGAATTGATAATTACCACTTCTGATGTTTCTACTTCTGCAGGTTTAGATCGATATAAAAATAAATTTCCTGATCAATATGTTGATGTAGGTATTGCAGAACAAAATTTAATAGGTGTATCCACAGGTCTCTCTAGCGAAGGTTTTAAAGTTATATCTACTACATTCTCTCCTTTTCAAACTTTACGGTGTGCTGAACAAATAAAAGTTAATTTAGGCTATATGAAACAGAAAATTTGTATGGTTGGATTGGCAAGTGGATTGGTTTTAGGAAATTTAGGATTTACCCATTGCAGCATAGAAGAAATTGGAGTTTTAAGATCTATTCCTAATATTTCTATAGTTGTTCCATCCGACCCATTCGAGCTA
>MDSV01026675.1_pt1 | contig 10412 bp, 17 predicted proteins | sample 810851 | NCBI WGS metagenome assembly MDSV01 (sample SAMN05326640, study PRJNA326480) | marine metagenome | isolation source: seawater | place: Atlantic Ocean: North East | collected 2012
AAAAACTGCCTAAACAAATCCAACCCTCAGCTCGTTGCTCGGGGTTGGTCCAATGTATTGGTCAACGTTGAGTGGCTTATGGGGTGGGTGAAAGCTGGCTACGGCTGGTGTGCCACCCATTTCCATGAGAAGCATCGCAAGGCTGACAATGCAGCAGGTTCTAACCTTGTTGTCATTGACTTTGATGGTGACACTTCACTCAAGAAGTTCTGGGCTACCACCACTGCACAAGAGTGGTGCGTTGCTACCTATACATCTGCTTCCCATACAGAAGGTGAGCACAGGTTCCGTGCCTTGTTCCCACTTGCTGTTGACCTAGAGAGCACGGCTCAACACCGTGGTGCCTACTGGCTAATCGTCAACCGCTTGCTGGCTGAACTAGGTATCAAGGAACTGAAAGATAACTGCGGTCAGAAACCTGAGCGTCTCTGGTATGGCAACCAGAATGCAGAAGTTCAGTTGAATGAAGGAGCACTCGTTCCAGATTTTCTCCTAGCTGACATTGATTACGACGAGCCTGAGTTCATTGGTGAAACTAAGGCAGACGATATTGATGTCAGGCGTTGCCAGTGGTTGCTACAAGAGTTCCTAGAACCATCTAGTGACGACGAGTACGAATCGTATTACGTGCCCGTCATGGCAGCTTGTGCTGGCGTTGGTCATATTCTTTTTGATGACTGGGTTGACTGGGTATTACGCGGTCACCATGGACACAAAGAAGAAAACATTAGACCGTTTAAATGGAAAGGTCTCGGCAAGTATGCAGGTCACACTAAACTGTATTCGCTAGCCAAGAAGCAAGATCCTAACTGGACTTCTAAGCTTCCACCTCACTTGCGTTTCGGTGCAGCGGGTGGAGCTGTTGGTTACACAGAGACTGATCCGCTGGTCAGCTTTGACGAAATACTTACACATAATAAAGGAGCAAGAATGGAGTTTGAACCCGAACCGCTACCGGATGCTAAGCAGGTCAAACGTAAAGGTAGACCTAGGAAAAGCAACGATGATGCAGCAAAGGAACGAGAGAGTGATGTTCACAAGGTGACTGAGATCTTGTCTGGTCTGCGTAAGAACAGACTGACAAATGCCATTGAGTATGACGGACCCAACGGTCGGATCATTCAGCTTGAGGGCAATGACCTTGACATCATGACTACCAAGCTCAGCTGTGAGCATGGTGTATTCATTCCTGAGCCACGGGTTAAGACTGCTATTCAATATGCAGCAGGTAAGAACAGCTTCTGTCCGATCACTAGGTACCTAGATAAGTGTGCTGGTCAATCAGTACCTCACCCTGACTGGGATCGTATCGGTGAAGTCTTCCTAGGTAACAAGCATCAGCTCGCCACCCTTGCCATGCAACGCATGATGATCGGTGCTGTAGCTAGAGCGTATAACCCTGGCGCTTCCATGTCGTGGCTACCCATTCTTGTGGGTGCTCAAGGCGTTGGTAAGTCTATGTTCGCTCGCAACCTGGTACCTGATGCACTCTTCTCTGAGATCACCACACCATTGGAGACTCTGATGAAAGAGCAGTACAGGCTTCACGTTGCCTGGCTGCTAGAGCTACCGGAGATTGATAACTACTTCAACATCAGGAACATTGAGAACTTCAAGAACCTGATTACTAGTCGTGTAGATGAGGTGCGCTATCCCTATGCCTCACTGCCATCCAAGCTGCCTCGTCGGTTTGTGATGATTGGTACGACTAACCGCAACCAATTCCTGGTAGATAGCACAGGTAACAGACGCTTTGTTCCTCTAGAAATTGCTGGTGGATTTCAAATTCCATGGCGGCAATTAGCTGAAGAACGTGATAGTCTGTGGTCGGCAGCAGTGCATGCATATCGTGAAGGTGTTGGATATGAATTCAATAGCGGAGAGATTGCAGCCATCTCTGAGTACATCCAAGAGTTCGGTGACCCTGATCCTTGGATGGATAAGATCGCTACCTATGTAGCTATCCGTGAAGAGGTAACTGCTGCTGAAGTTCTGACTCACGCATTGGAACTGGATCCACGGAACCAGTCACGACGTGAAGGCAGACGAGTAGCTGATGTGCTCCAGTCCATGGGCTGGCGTCGTCTAGTTACAAGCAGAAAGGATGCAGGTGGTAAGTCCAAGTCCATCAGGATTTGGCAACGACCATCTGATGATCCGATTGACGAATCACATATCCTCAACGACTTTTAATCTCACTACATAAGCAATTAGGTATTAATATGAAAGCATCTGATATCCAGATTGGGCTGCGTGTTCTCGTGGCTCCAAACCAAATGACCGCCTTGGTTGTTGGTACTCCTGAGTATTACACCCCTCGTTCAAAACTTGTTCGCATTAAGTATGAGAACAGCACGCGGTATGAATACATGATTAACCATCAACTAGAAGCTCTGCCTACTGAAGATCAGTACCCGGCACTTGGCGGTTCCTATGTGAAACCCGAAGGAGATTTTTAATGGCTGAAGCTCAACCCTCTAAGAAACGTGGCGGTCATGCCTATGGCAGACGCGTCAAACAAATGTCTAACACTGCTGAGGAGGGTGAGCTTTGCCTCTATACCGGTCACTCACTAGGCAGGTTCTCTACTCACAGCATGAGATACGACAGTCACCAAGCATGTGTGCGCTGTGTAGCTGGTGCTCGTGAAGGTAGGATGTCTTTTGACATCAGTAAACTTCTCAAAAAGAACCGTGTAAAAGCCCTGAAGTTCTGGTCACAGGTGGATATTGGTTCACCTGAAGAGTGCTGGGAGTGGAAGGGCTGTGTAAATAACAGGACTAAACAACCACAGTTTGCTTGGCGTCGTCATGGAATCTCGTCCTCCACGCAGCATCATCCTCAGCGGGTTGCTATGTGGTTCACTTGGGGCGACCTTGGGTTCTCAGGAGTTAAGACCACTTGTGGCAATAAGTATTGCTGTAATCCTTTTCATCTTATACCTCAGAATGTGGGAGTCTTCGTAGACCACGACAGCTATCTTGAGAGCTTTGAGCTTGCTTGTGAACTTCACACACTCAAGCAACAAATAGCTGAGTACATGATTGAACAAGCTGTTAAAGAACAAGAGAAGATTGAAACATCAATGATTGAAGGGCGTGAGGATCTAATCCTTAACCCTGACAGTATGTTTGGTGACAGGTTTGAAGCTGTTATGACTGATCTATTAGCTCAACAACATGTCAGTCAGATAGATCCAAAAGGGACTGGCTTGTTTGATCAGCCAGAAGAACATGAAACAAAGGATGATGATCCCACATCAGACTTTTAAAACACTTAACCTTATACAAGAGTCATTCAATTATGTCACGTAGAACTGATTTACTTCAACAGCTTATTCAATCTGATAAGTTCGGAGAAGAAAAAGAAAACGAGCAGAAGTTCTTGCTAGCTACTGCTGAGTTAATCTTGACTGATCTCATTAACATCGCATCCAATGGCATCGCAGCTAAAGGTGCAGGTGCACTGGTTATTAACTTGATTAATGACTCCACTACATTCATGAGTGGATCTGACATTGAAGCTGACCTTGTTGCATCTGAAAGCGAAGAAGATAGTGAGATCACTGACTTCTTGCGCAAGCTGCTTGAAGAGGTTGATGAGAATGACTACTCAAAGAACGTACTCATAACACTCATTAGTGATGCTGGAACAAGAACATTTAGTGTTGAAGCAGGAGGGGGCCAAGAAAGCCTCCGAACGATCGGCGCAGAATTTAGCGGATAAGCTAAAGGAAAAAGGACTAAAGCTACCTCTGTATCCCACACCCCAGCTCATTGAACGAGCACGGCAAGTGATGGGTCGCATTGACTATGACCCTACCTCTGACCCTGTACAGCAGGTTCTAGTAGACGCTACGTCAGTACCTGCTATTGATAGCAATCCTCTTAAGGAGCACTGGCACGGCAACGTGTGGGTAGCTCCTAAAGGTGCTGTCAGGAACACACGGATTTGGTTGAATAAAACAATCAATGAGTACCGAAACAATTACATCAACAGCTTTGTCTTCTTTACATCTGCTTCTGAGATCGTTCGCGCCACTCCTATTATTTGGGACTATCCTGTATGCATTCCTTTCAGGAGAGTTAAACAACTTCGCGCTACAGCCTCTGGGTTTGAATCAGTCTGCCCCTCTACCTGGAACGTATTGATCTATGGTCCACCTTTGGATGCCACCATTAGTGACATTGATAAGATCACTCTGTTCTATAACACCTTCCGTGACATTGGTCGCATCATATACAATGAGTATTCAGGTGACAACTGGTCTAAGGATCTAGAGCATTACGAAGAACACAGGGGTGACGTTTGATGAGTAGGCATATCTCCCCTGGGTGTTTCTATAACTTGCCGTCTGGTAGCAAGGTTCATCCCTGTCGTTTGATCCATAAGGATGGCACACTGATGTGGAAGCATGCTCTGCTCTACAAGAATGAGCCATACATCCCCGCTGATCAAGCACACGAAGCACACATTATTAAAACAGCACAGCGCCTAGAAGAACTCAACACTTGGGTCTCCAATCATTTGGATCCATGGGAGTTTCTAAAGCCTGTGCTTTGGTATTACCCTGACATTGATAAGTTCAACCAGGGCATCTCTGTATGTTTCCAACACACTTGCCTAAACGTAAATGATGTCTATGATGTGTTGGTTAACCATCTGAATGAATATGAAACGCTAAAGAAGGATGCTAATACCCTCTATTTCCAACGGTGCTAGCGCCCTAGCGGGCGCTTTCAACCTTGGCGATAAGGCGTGTCAAATACCATTGAGCTTTCTTGAGATCCTCCAAAGGATTATCCTTGAGCCATACACGGAGTAGATACTTCAGGACTTGACCTTGAAGCATACCTTCAGTGGGACTAGGAGCATCCTGAATAGCTTCCTCAATAGTGTCAATGGCTTCCTGTGAACCACGTGTGTAATGCGAAGGACTGTTGACCCGATCTGACTTCTTGTACTCACTGAACGAGATCACGTCAGAATTATCAGCACCCTTCAAAGGGTTACTCATGAAAGTACTGTCAAGCTTGAACAGGTCTTTATCTGTACCCCAGTCCATGTACTTGTCATATTCCTTTCTAAACTTTTCGTAATCCATGTATTCGCATATGCTTGTTTCACTACCTAATATAAGAGTAAAAGTATAAATATGAGGCATGACTAGTCCTAAAGGTGACCCAACATATATTAAAAACAAAGAAAGCTATTTCATTAAAGTTGCCAAAACTGTAGGTCTCGCATCTACTCATCCCCTTGTTCCAGGCGGGTGCGTTGTTGTACGTGACCGAGAGATACTTGGTGACGGTCGTGCTCTACTCACTGACAGCAAAGTAGAGATTGATCCTGTTTGCTATGCCATCGCAGCTGCCTGTAAACGGGGCACACCGATGACTGGTGCACTGATCTATACGACACGCTATCCGTTCTCTGCATCGGTCTTCCAGGCTTACATAATGGGCGTACGGAAGATCGTTGTACTTGCTCACGAGTGGGAGCCTTACTACAAGGATGAATTCCGACGAGCAGCAAGACTAGCAAGAGAACTAGGCATTGCTGTTGAACCATATTTTGAAGATGATGATCCAAGATTCTCTGTCAACTCAAGAGCTAACAAAGAGATTGACCCAGAGCTGTACCACGACAACCCTCACGCCACTGACGAATACGACACTAAAGACGCCACAGAAATCCATGACGAAAACTGAATTACTATTTGACATAGAAAGCACTGGCTTATTACGTCAGGGTTCAACCATTCACTGCATTGTTATGCGTGATATGGATAACGTAGAAGAAGCACAAGTCTTTGACTACAAGCCTGAGCGTGCTGTCATTCAGGGTGTCAAAGCCCTAGAGCGTGCTGATGTTCTCATTGGTCACAACATAATTGGCTATGACATTCCTCTTCTTAAAGAACAGTTTCCAGATTTTGAACCAGGAGGCGAAGTCCTTGATACATTGGTTCTCTCTCGTCTGTATTATCCACATATTATTGATCGCGATTATGAAAGAAGACCTGATGGTATGCCTCAGAGAATGTATGGACGACACTCCCTAGAAGCATGGGGTTATCGTCTAAAGTGTTTTAAGGGAGACTTTGCTAAGAACGACAGCAATGACTGGTCTACTTACACTCCCGAGATGCTTGACTATTGCATCCAAGATACACAAGTAACTGTAAAACTATACGAACTATTGCAACGGAGGATGAATGACTACGCCTAAGAAAAGTGATCCGCTAACTCTGGAAGAGGTTACTGATGCCGCCAATATATTCTTCCCCTTATTTAACGAGGTTCATACTCGTATGCCTGAAGGTGCTACCACTGAAGACACTCTCAAAGTTATGGAAGCAGTGGCAAAGCTCGGACATAAGAACCGTTCAGAAAAACTCCTTAAAGAAAAAGAACTAACTTTCGGATTTAACAAAGATGCAGATTCCTGATTACGTAAAACTTGAAATGCGTATGGCGGAACTGATGTCTCAGCAGGAGGCGTCAGGCTTTCGCTTTGACATGGACGCAGCTGTACGTGTACGTGCTGAGCTGCAGACAGAGTTTGATGATCTGACTAACAAGATCACCTCTACATATCTTTATGTACCTGGCAAGGTGTTCACACCTAAGCGTGCAGATAAGAAGAAAGGTTATGTGGCTGGTGCCCCCATGACCAAGCTCACTGACTTTAACCCTACCTCTCGTCAACACATTGCTTGGGCTCTCCAGACCTTCCGTGGTGCTCGTTTCACAAAGGTCACTGACAGTGGTAAGCCCAAGGTTGATGAAGCGAGTATTAGTGAGGTACGGGACCTTGCATTGTCACAGGGCAATCAAGTCCTGCATGACGAGTGTGAGATGTTCATCCGTCTGCTGACATTGCAGAAGTGGCTGGGACAACTGTCGGAGGGAACCAACTCTTGGTTCAACTCTATTGAGGGCGACGGTTGCATCCACCACAGCTGCACATTGGCAACGCAAACGGGTAGAAATGCTCACCGTGGTCCAAATTTGGGGCAGGTTGTGAGTGCTCCTTGGGCACGTGAACTGTTTGTTCCACACCCTGGCATGGTCATGGTTGGCTGTGACCTTGAAGGCTTAGAGCTAAGAGCACTAGGGCATTACCTAGCACGCTTTGACGATGGCTCATTCGCTGACGTTGTACTGAACGGTGATATCCACCAGCAGAATGCTGACCGTGTTGGATGTACACGTAAGGAGGTTAAAACCCTCACGTATGCGTTCATATACGGTGCAGGTGACGTGAAGATGGGACACAGTCTGCGTCCTGAGCTGAGTGACAGCCAGAAGAAGCAGCTTGGTCAAGAGCTGAGACGCAAATTTCTTGACGCTATTCCAGGTTTGGAGCCATTAATTGATGCAGTCAAAGAACGGGTTAGGGTTAGCGGTAGGCTTCGGGCTCTTGATGGGCGTCCTATTTTCTGTCGCGCCGAGCACGCAGCACTCAACTACCTCTTGCAATCAGCCGGGGCAATTATTTCAAAGCGCTGGGTGGTGGTCAGCCAAGACATGTTGGACACTGCAGGACTAACTTATGACCATGACTACACCCGTTGCGCCTACGTACACGATGAACAACAGTTCTCTGTGCTTCCTAGCGAGGCTCAGAACGTAGTTGACCTAGTTGAAGCAGCCGCACTTAAGGCTGGTGAGTACTACAACTTCCGTGTGCCAATAACTGCAGCAGGTGACATTGGTGATAACTGGGCAGCTACACATTGATAAAATAGAAGCTATGGAAGATCCTGAGAATCATCTGTTTAACTTTCAAGTAGACGGGGCAGCACTTAAGCTCCTCGTCAAAAGCGTTCGTCACTACTTAGAGAAGTGGCCGGGTGGAGATCCCACCGATCAGGTGGCTATACAGAACATGTTGCTAGAACTAAATAAAGCTCACCTTGAATTGCAATTTATTGAAGACGGCGGCTAATGTTCGCCGTGAACTTTGGTAGCGGTTTATACTAAATATATACGTTCATCCTGACTACTAGGACGCAAGTAAGCTTCGGCTGAAGGAACGGGAAATTTCACCTCATTATGGAGTTTCCAATGAACACACTCAATATCATCAAGAAGCAGATTGAGAAAGCAGCTGCTACACACGATGCACAGATTCATCTGACCCGTTACCGTGGTCATGATTGCAAGGTCCACGAAGGTGGCGAAGAAGTGCACGGTACTTTCTGCTACCGAGGACGTTCCTACGTCAAGTGACAACTGAATAGATACTTATCCCCCGCTAACGCGGGGGTTTTTTTATTTCTTTTTATCTCCGAACATGTCACCTTTGTTGGAAGGTGGCTTGATCTGGAACTCTGACTTCCTGCTTTCTCCGTACTGAGCAAGACGACGCTGCTGGATCTCACCCTTAACGTTGAAGCTGCCTGAGCCAGGTGTGCGACCCTGCGTGTTCATCGGTCGGTTCTGCTGGTATGCCATCTGACCACGACGAGCACGGGCCTTAGAGAGTGCCGAGGCATGTGAAGCGTAGTCGCCAGACTGGTTGTAGTCTGACCTATCCTTTGCGTTCAGGTAGCGACGGTCAATAGGTTTATTTCTAAGTCCGGCAGATCTCACGGTATTTCTACAGCTACTTATCCATTGTAATGTGTCCGTCACACACAAGCTTATCCATATAATTAGCGTCCGATTCGTTTAGATATACATGATTGTCATACAACCATTGCCAAGCACCGTAGTACTGATCTAAATCATCTGAAGGCTTGCTGCCAAAAGCTATAGCCTTGGCTTCCTTTATGTTCACAGACCCAGTTGCTTATTGATATCTTGCACGCTCTTTGCTACAGGAGTAAGCAGCTTCAAGGTTTGTTGTGACATCATCTTATTGTTATCAATGATCTGGTTCTGAAGATTAGTAATCTTTGTCTCCAGTGTCACAGTAGCAGCAGCTTGCTGTTCACTTTTGTAGTGACTAAATTTCATGCTGATTAACAGAGCCAGGATTGGCCCAACTACATATTCCATGCCGTGTAATATAACTAGCTGAAGTCTAACTAAAATTATCCGATCATAAGACCATCGTCGTCAAGATCTTCGTTCTCAAATCCTTCATCATCAATTGATGTGGGTAGATCTTCGTCTTGCATCATAAGAATGTCAACGAATGTTTCCTCACTAATGATTTCAGGCAGCCCGGACTGCTGCTCCTCAATCTTGAACATGATCCCGTTCTGCATCAGCGTACGTTGAACACCGTTCTTCTGCTCCATGCGAGATTTAAGCAGGCGCAAGGCGGTTTTCTCCAATGCATTCCGGCTCATCTTTGCTACTTCGTACCTCGCTCTCGTTAGAGCAAATCGCTGTTCTATCGTAAGCTGCTCCATCACCTAACTCCTCATCAATAAATCGTTTGTTTGAGATCCATTCTTCAATCAGCTCCTTAGCAGTTTCGTTGTAGAAATGTTGCTCTTGAAACCATACTAACCAAGGCCGAGAACCTTTGGCGTGATTACATTCGCGACAGGCAGGGATCAGATTAGATCTAAGACTGCTCCCCCCTCTGCTTTTTGGTTTTAAATGGTCTAGTGTTGTGGCCCGATTACATCTGCAGTAAGCACATAATCCTCCCCAACCATACTTAATTGATTTGCGAAATCGGCGTTTAGCTACCTGCTTAGAGAGGCAACTCAGGTCAAACATAAGGTCCGACCAGTCTTCAGCAATACCCATACGAGTTGTTGTTAGCAACTACCTACACGTTACTTAATAGTTGTCTCTTCCGTGTGTATTATCTTTTATCAACTTAAAACTTGACCTCATTTCACCACCCAGTGGTGTCTCTCCCTCTAATTCTTCCCAGAATTCCCACTCTTTTAGCTGTGCATCTTCAATCGCAGCAAGATACTCTTCCACACTTTCATCAATCTTGTATGGAAGAGTTGCGTAGAACTTCTGTGTTTGTGCGTAACGCCGAAGTCTTTCGGCATTACTCATGCTGTCATAACGCCACAGCCAAGTCCCATCATCAGGGATGTTCAGCTCTTTTTTCCGCCCTTAACACTGTTAAGTGCATGGAATACAAGCTGCAGAATGCTGTTGTCCTTCAACGGGCTGAGGGCAATGATTTCACTAGCAGCGGCAACGATGATCCAGAAAATAGCAGATTCAAATACAACCATGGTAGATAAGTAACTCTCTCTTTATTTTACTAACTACAAAACTACGGTAACTACGCTACTTACTATAAACTGCATAAAATATACCCCTAGTAGAAGCTAGAGGTATTAATTAATAGGTATATGGAAAACTACCGTAGCTAGCGTAGTTTTTGTAGCTGCTTATTCAGCGACGCTAGATCAAACGAACCGTAGCGTGCGGTTTCTGATTTCCTAGCGTGCCCTGTTATCCGATCAATCCAATACTCATGCA
>MDSV01059776.1_pt1 | contig 10412 bp, 8 predicted proteins | sample 810851 | NCBI WGS metagenome assembly MDSV01 (sample SAMN05326640, study PRJNA326480) | marine metagenome | isolation source: seawater | place: Atlantic Ocean: North East | collected 2012
CCATGCAGCCGAAGGTTATGCAAGATCATCTGGAAAACCAGGAGTTGTGTTAGTTACATCTGGACCAGGTGCAACAAATGTCGTTACAGCTTTAACAGATGCTTACATGGATTCGGTTCCACTAGTTTGTATTTCAGGACAGGTGCCAACACATTTAATAGGAACAGATGCTTTTCAAGAATGTGATACAACTGGAATAACTCGTCCATGTACAAAACATAATTGGTTAGTAAAAGATATTAATGATCTTCCAAAAATAATGCATGAAGCATTTAAAGTTGCAACAAGTGGCAGACCTGGACCAGTATTAGTGGATATTCCAAAAGATATTCAATTTGCAAAGACTAAGTATTCAAAAATAAAAAAAGAAAAAAAATTAAATGGAAAAATTATTAATAGGTTTAACCAAAATGATATAGATAAATTAATAGATTTAATGAGCAAGGCAACTAAGCCTATTTTTTATTCTGGAGGTGGAGTAATTAACTCAGGACCAAAAGCAAGCGATCATTTGAGAGAACTCGTATCTTTAACAGGGTTTCCAATTACATCTACTTTGCAAGGACTGGGAGCTTTTCCAGGAGATGATAATCAATTTTTAGGAATGTTAGGAATGCATGGAACCTATGAGGCAAATAATGCAATGCATGATTGTGATTTACTAATAAATATTGGTGCTAGATTTGACGATCGTATCACAGGAAAAATTGATGAATTTTCTCCTAAGTCAAAAAAAATACATATTGATATAGACCCATCATCAATAAATAAAATTGTAAAAGTAGATTTGGCTGTCGTTGGTGATGTTGCTGATGTTATTGGGTCAATAAATAAAACTTTAAAAAAGAAAAATTTTAATTTAGTAAAATCTAATAAACAGAAAATATCTAATTGGTGGGAAAAAATTCAGAAGTGGAGAACTAAAAAATCATTAAACTTTATTAATAGTAGTGAAGTGATAAAACCTCAGTACGCAGTTCAAAGACTCTATGAATTAACAAAAGATAGAGATACTTATATAACGACCGAAGTCGGACAACATCAAATGTGGGCTGCTCAGCATTATAAATTTAATAAACCAAATAGATGGATGACATCTGGGGGACTTGGTACAATGGGATATGGATTGCCAGCAGCAGTAGGAGTCCAAATCGCACATCCAAAAAAATTAGTTGTTGATATAGCTGGTGAAGCTTCAGTTTTAATGACTATTCAAGAGATGTCGACTGCTGTTCAATACAACTTACCTATAAAAATATTTATTTTAAATAATGAATACATGGGAATGGTTAGACAATGGCAAGAACTTTTACATGAAAAAAACTACTCCGAAAGCTATTCTGCAGCATTACCAGATTTTGTAAAATTAGCAGAGGCTTATGGTTGTGTAGGAATTAGAGCAAAAAATCCTAATGAATTAGATGATAAAATAAAAGAGATGATTAATATTGATAAACCAGTAATTTTTGATTGTAATGTTGACCCACATGAAAATTGTTTTCCAATGATTCCATCAGGAAAACCACATAATCAGATGCTTTTAGGCCCAAAAGACCAAGATGAAAATAAAATAACTGGTAAAGGAAAAACATTAGTTTAATAATGACAAAATCTAAATCAGCATACAGTACTCCAAGTAAACAAGGAAAATTAGACACCCATATAATTGTTGTATGGGTAGATAATGAAGCTGGTGTACTTGCAAGGGTAGTAGGTTTGTTTTCTGGAAGAGGTTATAACATAGAGTCACTTGCGGTAGCTGAGATTGATTCTAAAAAAAATCTTTCCAGAATTACGATTGTAACAACAGGAACTCCTCAAGTAATAGATCAAATTAAATTGCAATTAAAAAAGCTTGTTCCGGTTCATAAAGTTGCTGACTTTAAAAGAGAAGATAAAAAAGTTATTTTTAAAGAAATGGCATTATTAAAAATTGTTGCAAATAATATTAAAATTAAGAAAGCTTTAAAAGCTTGTAAAAAATATAATCCAGTTATATTAGATAAATCAAATAAATCTGTAGTAGTACAAATAACAGCTTTAAGAAGAGAAATAGATAAAGTGAGTAAAAATTTAAAGCCTTTCGGTTTAGTTAGTGCCTCAAGAACTGGAGCGGTTGCAATGACAAGAGGCGCAGATATATTCAATAATTAATAGGAGATAAAAATGAAAATGTTTTATGAAAAAGATGCAGATGTAAATTTGATAAAGAATAAAAAAATTGCAATATTTGGGTATGGAAGTCAAGGGCATGCTCATGCACTAAATTTAAAAGACAGTGGCGTGAAAGAAGTTGTTGTTGCTTTACGAGATGGATCTCAAAGTAAATCAAAAGCTGAGTCGAAAGGATTAAGAGTAATGAATTTATCTGATGCTGCAGAATGGGCTGATGTAGCAATGATACTTACTCCAGATGAATTACAAGCAACAATTTATAAAAATCATATTGAACAAAGAATAAAATCTGGAACTAGTTTAGCATTTGCACATGGTTTAAACATTCATTACAAACTTATTGATGCAAGAAAAGATTTAGACGTATTTATGGTTGCTCCAAAAGGACCAGGTCATTTAGTTAGAAGCGAGTATGAAAAGGGAGGTGGAGTGCCTTGTTTAATGGCGGTTCACCAAGATGGAACTGGTGCCGCAAGAGATCTAGCATTATCATATGCGTCAGCAATTGGTGGAGGAAAATCTGGAATTATAGAAACAACATTTAAAGATGAATGTGAGACAGATCTATTTGGAGAACAAACAGTTCTTTGTGGTGGGTTAGTAGAATTAATTAAAAATGGGTATGAAACATTAGTTGAAGCAGGCTACGAACCAGAGATGGCCTATTTTGAATGTTTACATGAAGTAAAATTAATAGTTGATTTAATTTATGAAGGTGGAATCGCTAATATGAATTATTCAATTTCAAATACAGCAGAATATGGTGAGTATGTTTCTGGTCCAAGAATTATAAAAAAAGATGAGACAAAGCAAAGAATGAAAGAAGTATTAAACGATATTCAGTCTGGAAAATTTACAAAACAGTGGATGGAAGAATGTAAAAATGGTCAAAAAAATTTTTTAAAAACAAGAAAAGATTTAGCAGATCATTCTATCGAAACTGTTGGGGCTAAATTAAGAGATATGATGCCATGGATTGGTAAAAAGAAATTAATAGATAGCGATAAAAGTTAAAAAAAGACTCATATAATCAAAATTTTACTAATTATTTTGCAATCTCTATTATAGATTGTATTATATTATTTCAAAAATTTTTTGATTATGAGTGATAAAAATAGAGTAATTATATTTGATACTACAATGCGCGATGGTGAACAGTCACCAGGTGCATCTATGAGTCTTGAGGAAAAAATTCAAATTTCTAGGGTATTTGACGAATTGGGTGTTGATATAATTGAAGCTGGATTTCCTATAGCTTCACCAGGTGATTTTGAAGCTGTATCAGCTATTAGTAAAATTTTAAAAAAATCAATTCCATGTGGGCTATCAAGAGCTACAAAAAAGGATATCGACGCTTGTCATGAGGCATTAAAAGCAGCGCCAAGATTTAGAATACATACATTTATTTCAACTAGTGCTTTACACATGAAACATAAACTTAATATGGCTCCAGAAAAAGTTCTAGACGCAATTAAAGAGAGTGTTTCATACGCCAGAAATTTGACAGATGATGTTGAATGGTCTTGTGAAGATGGAACAAGAACTGATATGGACTATATGTGTAAAACTGTTGAACTTGCTATTAAATCAGGAGCAAAAACAATTAATATTCCTGATACTGTAGGTTATACAGTTCCATCTGAATTTACTAAAATTATAACTACATTAAAAAATAAAGTACCAAACATTGATCAAGCAATATTATCTACACATTGTCACAATGATTTAGGATTAGCTGTAGCAAATTCTTTAGCTGGCGTACAAGCTGGAGCAAGACAAATAGAATGTACAATAAATGGAATTGGTGAAAGAGCAGGAAATGCAGCATTAGAGGAAGTAGTAATGGCAATAAGGACTCGAAATGATTTGATGCCATATACTACAGGAATTAAAACTGAGTTAATTAGTAAGGCTTCTAAAGTTGTTTCAAATGCAACAGGTTTTCCAGTTCAATTTAATAAAGCTATAGTTGGCAAGAATGCTTTTGCACATGAGTCTGGTATCCATCAAGATGGAATGCTTAAAAATAGAAATACCTATGAAATAATGACACCTGAAAGTGTGGGTGTTAAAAAAACTTCTTTGGTTATGGGAAAACATTCAGGGAGACATGCATTTAAAGATAAATTAATGGACCTAGGTTATGCAAATGTGACTGATGATGTTATTCAAACAGCTTTTGGAAAGTTTAAAATTTTAGCAGATAAAAAGAAACATATTTACGACGAAGATATTTCTGCATTAGTAGATGACAGTTTAATTCAAGATAAAAATGTTATTAATCTGAAATCATTAAAGGTTTTTGCTGGTACGGGAGAACCTCAAAAAGCTGATATGACATTAGATGTTAACGGTGAGTTAAAAAAAGCTTCTGAAACAGGAGATGGTCCTGTAGATGCTATTTTTAAATGTATTAAAACTTTATATCCTCATGATGTTAAGCTTCAGCTTTACCAAGTTCATGCAGTAACAGAAGGAACTGATGCTCAAGCAACTGTAAGTGTCCGAATTGAGGAAAATGGAAAAACAACTGTTGGACAAGCAGCGGATACTGATACATTGGTTGCATCAGCAAATGCTTATTTAGGTGCACTAAACAAGATGATTATTAAAAGAAAAAAAACAGCTCCAATGGAGTATGAAACACAAAAAGTGAAAGGGATATAGAATGGTTAAGTTTTTAGATAATTTAACAAAAATTTGGAGCCAAGATATGGCTATAGATTTAGGAACAGCAAATACTTTAGTTGTACTTAAGGGACAAGGGGTTGTACTAAATGAGCCGTCCGTTGTTGCAGTAGTCGAAGACAAAGGAAAAAAATCAGTTTTAGCAGTTGGAGATGAGGCAAAAACTATGCTTGGACGAACGCCCGGAAATATTAGTGCAATAAGACCTCTTAGAGATGGTGTGATAGCAGATTTTATTGTTACAGAAGAAATGATAAAACATTTTATTAAAAAAGTTCATAAAAGAAGTACTTTTGCAAATCCACGAATTTTAATTTGTGTGCCAACTGGTTCAACTCCAGTTGAAAGAAAAGCGATTCAAGACAGTGCTCTTGCAGCAGGTGCGAGAAGAGTTCAATTAATCGAAGAACCTATTGCTGCAGCTATAGGAGCCGGGCTTCCAATTTCCGAAGCTACTGGTTCAATGGTTGTTGATATAGGAGGAGGAACTACAGAAATTGCAGTTATGTCATTGGGTGGAGTAGTTTATTCAAGATCATTGAGAGTTGCTGGTGATGCTATGGACCATGCCTTGATTAATTATATGAGAAAAGAATATAACTTAATGATTGGTGATACTACTGCAGAAAAAATTAAAAAAGAAATTGGAACTGCAATACCTTCAAACAATAATACATTTCCTGTTAAAGGAAGAGATATTAGATCAGGAACACCAAAAGAAGTTAGTATAACTGAAGAAGATACTTCGGAAGCATTGAGTGTTATATTAAAAGAAATGGTAAACGGTATTAAAGATGCATTAGAAAATACTCCACCAGAATTATCTGCAGATTTAGTAGACATGGGTCTTACATTAACTGGTGGTGGAGCATTACTTAAAAATATTGATAAAAGATTTTCTAAAGAAACTGGTCTTCCTGTGCATATAGCAGATGATCCTTTAGCATGTGTTGCGATTGGAACTGGTAAAGCTTTAGAACAGGAAGAAACCTTTAATACTATGCTTTCTGAGTACTAAGATAAAAAATGCAACCAAGCAGGGATGACTTTGTAATAGCTATACGATCAGCTTTCTTAAAAAAAGGTAACAAACAAAGATTTTCTCTTTTAGGACTTTTATTTTTTTCATTAATTTTAATTACTTTGGGAAAGTATAATTTTAAAGGCATAGATTATTTAAAAATTTCTTTAAATGAACTAATTTATAGAGGTTCTTTTATAGTATCGGTCCCTGAAAAATACATTAAATATTCATTCAATTCAATTATTGATCATTTTAAACTTTATAGTCAACACGAAGCCACAAAAGAGGAATTAAAAAAATTAAAGTCGAAAAATTATAATATAAATTTTTTAACATCCGAAAATGATAGATTAAAAAAAATTTTACAAGACACAAGATATTCATCAGAGGAACAGGTGGCAAAAGTTTTAATAGATAAAAAAAGTCCATTTTTAAGATCAATAATAATAAATAAGGGTAGTAAAAATAATATTGAGAAAGGAATGGCAATTTTAAATGATGATTATTTAGTTGGTAAAGTTGTAGAGGTGAACTTTTCAACATCAAGAGTTTTATTATTGACAGATTTAAATAGTAAAATTCCAGTTATAATCGAGCCGGACAGTATCCAATCAATTTTGACAGGAACAGGGGAAGATATTGGAATTATTCAATATTCAATAGAAAATAAGAAATTCACCGATGGTAGCACGGTTTATACGTCAGGTATGGGAGGGCTTTTTAAAGCTGGAATTCCTATAGGTAAAATTTATGAAAGAGAGGAAAGTAATGATGAAGATAGCAGATATTATATTAATTTTTTTTCAGACTTTTCACAACTTAGTTATATTAAAGTTTTATCTTTCAAAGAAAAACAAATGGATAATGAATAATGAGTGACAGTTATGCCAAATCAGGAATAATTAAAAGATTATTAGAGCTTGCACCAATAATAATTTTATTTATTTCAGTATTAAACGAATTTGATATGAATTATTCAAATTTTTTTTCTTTTAATTTCACATTTATTTTAATTTTTTATTGGAGCTTAAAAAGAAGTGAAAGTTTGGGCTATGGTTATATTTTTATTGCAGGATTAATTAATGATACAGTTGTTGGCTTACCATTGGGAGTTAGCAGTTTAAATTATCTTTTGATATGTGGATTTGCAGCCTATCTAAGAAATATTACTTTACGACCAAGTTTATTACAAGATTGGCTATTTTTCTTATTTACAATTTTAGTAATTAATTCTTTAAATTATAGCTTATTAATTTTATTTTTTTCAATTGATTTAAATTATACGAATTTATTTTTTAATATTGTATTTACATTTTTATTTTATGTAGTATTCGCGAACATTTTTACAATATATCAAAAAGCTATTTTTAGGGAGAAACATGATTAGTAGTGGAGATAATTCAATAAAAAAATTAAAAACTATTAATAGACGAATGTTTTTAATTTCAGGTGTTAAAGTATTATTTTTTACAGGAATCATAGCAAGACTTTTTTCTTTGCAGATAAATGAGAATAAAAAATATTTAACTTTATCAGATAAAAATCGACTAAGAGAATGGCGGTTACCTCCAGTCAGAGGTGAGTTTGTAGATTACTTTGGCAATGTAGTTGCTGGGAATATGGAAGTTTATCAATTACATGTAGTTCCAGAAGAAGTTGAAGATTTTAAAAATTTGATAGTTAGATTAAAAAATATTTTAGATTTAAGTGACAAAAATTATAAAAAGATTATAAAAAAAAAAAATTCACAAAAACCATGGGAAACTTTAATTATATCTGAAAATTTATCTTGGAAACAATTTTCTAAATTAAATTTATACCTTCACGAGCTTGATGGAGCAAAGCCAGTTTTGTCAGTTTCAAGAAATTATCCATATAAAGATGTTTTTACACATGTGCTTGGATATGTTTCAAGAGCTAGTTTGAATGATATTAATAACAATGAAATGATTAAAAAAAATCATGTGCCTGGTTTAAGAGTTGGAAAAACAGGTTTAGAAAAATCATATGAAGAAGACTTAATTGGAAGCAATGCAATTCAAAGATATGAAGTTAATGCTTATGGTAAAAGAATAAGTGAATTAAATCATTCTAAAGGAGCAAAAGGAAAAAATATAATTTTAACTATTGATGCAGAAATACAAAATTTTTGTAATGAAGCATTGAAAGACAGAGCTGGATCTATAAGTGTTATGGATATTTATACTGGTGAAATTATAGCACTTCATTCCTCACCTTCTTTTGATCCTAATTTATTTTTGCACGGTATTAGCACTAAAGAATGGAATTTGATCAGAGAAAATCCATTAAAACCACTAATAAACAAAACTGTTGCTGGACTTTATTCTCCTGGGTCTACAATTAAACCAATTGTAGCATTATCTGCTCTTGAAAATGATGTTGTTTCTCCAAAAATGAAAGTTTTTTGTAAGGGTAAAACTGAACTTTATGGACAAACTTATCATTGTTGGAAAGACAAGGGTCATGGAGTTATGGACCTTAGAAATGCAATTAAACAATCTTGTGATGTATATTTTTATGAAGTTGCTAGAAAATTAGGTATAGATCGATTAAACTTAACAGCAAAAAAATTTGGACTAGGAGAAAAAGTCCTTAACAATAATTATATTGAAGAAAAAAAAGGACTTATTCCATCTACAGAATGGAAAAAAAGAGCACTAGGACGTGGGTGGCTGTTAGGAGAAACATTAATTTCGGGTATAGGTCAAGGTTACATTCAAACTACTCCATTACAGTTGTGTTTAATGACGGCACAACTTGCAAATGGAGGATATAAAATATATCCAAGAATTACTATAGAGGATGGTCAAGACACATATGAAGATATTATAAAAATAATATCTCAAAAAAATTCTGAAGAAAAAGATGATAAAGATCTAATTACTAAATATGGATACCAAGACATTGAAGATGAGAAGTATGTAACTCTTTTTAGAAACCAAGAAAATATCAAATTTGTTTTAGATGCAATGTATAGTTCTACTAATGAAGTTAGGGGCACATCCTATTCATCTAGAATTAATGACAAAAAATATCAATTCGCAGGAAAAACTGGTACAGCTCAAGTAAAAAGAATTACTGAAAAGGCTCGTGAACTTGATTTAAAAACAATACAAATACCATATGAAGATAGAGATCACGCCCTTTTTATTGCATATGGACCAACTCAAAATCCTAGATATGCTACAAGTATTATTATTGAACATGGAGGATCAGGAAGTTCAACAGCAGCACCTATAGCAAAAAAATTATTTAAATTGATTGTAGATCGACATGAAATAAGAAAAGAAATTGTTCATAAAAATATTAAAAAAAAGGTTAGTGCTTAATGCTATATACTTCATCTATTTCTGATCGTTTAACGATTTACCAAAGAATTAAATCTTTAGATCTTACGTTGTTATTTTGTGTTTTAATTTTAGGGATAATTAGTATTTTTGCCATGTATTCATCTGAAGGTGGACAGTTTTTATATTATAGTAAAAATCATTTTATAAGATTTGTAGTTTTTTTTTTAATGATGATTGTATTTTCTTTTATTCAAATTAAGGTTTGGCATTCTTTGGGCTATTTGTTCTATTTACTAATACTTGGATTATTATTTTTTGCTTCATTATATGGAGTAACTGCCTCAGGCTCTCAAAGATGGATTAATTTATATTTTATTAATATACAACCATCAGAGTTAATGAAAATAGCAGTTATTATTTGCTTTGCAAAATATTATCATAGAGTACAAATTTCTAATGTTAATACATTTAAAAATTTATTAACTCCAATAATTATTTTATCACTTCCAATACTTTTAGTTTTAAGCCAACCTGATCTTGGAACTTCAATTCTAATTGCATTGAGTGGATTAATTGTAATTTGGTTAGCAGGAGTTAATATTAAATATTTTTTATATACTATCTTTTCTCTGATAATTTCAACACCTTTTGTTATCTCCTTTTTAAAACCTTATCAAAAGTTAAGAATATTAACTTTTTTTGATCCTGATAAAGATCCTTTAGGAGCTGGTTATCAAATAATTCAATCAAAAATTGGAGTTGGCTCAGGAGGTCTAACAGGTAAGGGTTTCTTAAAAGGCACACAGAGCTATTTAGAATTTTTACCAGAAAAACATACTGATTTTATTTTTACCTTATTTGCGGAAGAATATGGTTTTTTAGGATCTTTGTTTTTATTGATAATTTATGGATTAATGATTTATCGTATAATTATGATAGGTACTCAAGCTAGGAATTACTTTAGTAGACTTTTTTGTTATGGGTTTGGATCAGCAATCTTTGTCTATATTGTTGTTAACATGTGTATGGTTTTAGGGTTATTACCAATTGTTGGATCTCCATTACCAATAATGTCTTATGGAGGATCTTCTATGCTTGCAACAATGCTTGGTTTAAGCATTGTTATGAGTGCAAGAATATATCAACGACAACTAATAGGTTAAAAATTTTTAACTTATTAATGTATAATATGTCACTGTAATATTTTGATTTGA
>MDSV01130731.1_pt1 | contig 10412 bp, 12 predicted proteins | sample 810851 | NCBI WGS metagenome assembly MDSV01 (sample SAMN05326640, study PRJNA326480) | marine metagenome | isolation source: seawater | place: Atlantic Ocean: North East | collected 2012
ATTTAATTTTAGTTACCATACAAAGAAAATTAATATAATTTTCAATAGAAGTTTAAAAAAATAAATCTCATATGAATAAAGGAAATAAACTATACGAAGGTAAGGCCAAAATTATCTATGAAACTAAAGATAAGAATTTAGTAATTCAACATTTTAAAGATGATGCAACCGCCTTTAACAATCTTAAAAAAGCAAAAGTTGAAGGTAAAGGTGTATTAAATAATAGAATCTCTGAATATATTCTAACTAATTTATCTCAGTGTGGAATTAAAACTCACTTCATTAAACGTTTGAATATGAGAGAGCAGTTAATTAAAAAAGCAGAAATATTTCCTATTGAATTTATAGTAAGAAACGTAGCTACAGGTTCGTTAACTAAAAGATTGGGTATTCCTGAGGGTACTATTCTCGAAAAACCCCTACTCGAATATTGTTATAAAAAAGATGAATTAGAAGATCCATTAGTTTCAAAAGAGCATGTTTATTCTTTTGGTTGGGCTACAGAAAAAGAAATTAAAGAAATAGATAAAATAACATTACGCATAAACGATATTCTAACAGGAATTTTTAGGGGAATAGGTATCAAGTTAATAGATTTTAAAATTGAATATGGAAAAGCTTGGAATAAAGACAATGAAAAAAATGAAATAGTTCTTGCCGATGAAATAAGTCCAGACACGTGTAGACTTTGGGATGTGAAAACGGAAAAAAAATTAGATAAAGATAGATTTAGAAAAGATTTAGGAAATGTAATTCAAGCCTACCAAGAAGTAGCAAGAAGATTAGGGATTATGCCAGAGGAAACTAATATAAGTGAAGTCAACTTTGGTAAAGCAACTTCAATAAAATTTAAAAAAAAATAAGTTGAAATTTTCAGTTACAGTTACGTTAAAAAAAGATGTTTTAGATCCGCAGGGTAAGGTAGTTCAAAACACTTTAAAAAGTCTAGGAATGGAAGGCTTAAAGAATATTAGACAAGGTAAATATTTTGAGATTGAGATAGATATTAAAAATCAAGAAGAAGCAGAAAAAAAGATTGATGAAATGTGTAAAAAACTTTTAGCCAACCTAATTATTGAAGATTATAAGATTAGTAAAATTTAATGAATTCATCAATAATTATCTTTCCAGGCTCTAATTGCGATAGAGACGTTGCTGTAGCATTGGAAAAAATGCAGTTTAAAAATCGCATGGTTTGGCATAAAGACACTAAGCTACCTAAATCAGACTTAATAGTAATTCCTGGTGGTTTTTCTTATGGAGATTATTTGAGATCAGGCGCTATAGCAGGTAAGTCTTTGATTATAAACGAAGTGATTAAAGCAGCAAATCAAGGATGTTTAATTTTAGGGATCTGTAATGGTTTCCAGATATTAACTGAAACGGGTCTTTTAAAGGGAGTTCTGCTTAGAAATAAAAATCTCAAATTTATTAATAAAGATGTAAACATAAAAGTAATTAATAATACCTCTAAGTTCACTCATAAATATAAAGCTAATCAAATTTTAAATATAAATATTGCCCACAACGAAGGTAATTATTTTACAAATAAAGATCATTTAAAGCAATTAATTCAAGAAGATTTAATAGCATTTAAATATTGTGATAAAAATGGAAATATAAATAATGAAAATAATCCAAATGGTTCATTAGAAAATATAGCTGGTATATTCAATGAGAAAAAAAATATTTTAGGAATGATGCCCCATCCAGAAAGAATGATTGATAATATTATTTCTAATACAGATGGTATAAATTTATTTTCTAGTTTGATTAATTAAAGTATGAAAATTAATAACGAAATTATTGAAAAGCACGGTCTTAAAATTGATGAATTTTCAAATATAAAAAAACTTTTAAAAAGAGATCCGAATTTACTAGAACTGGGTATCTTTTCTGCAATGTGGAATGAACACTGTTCATATAAATCTTCAAGAAAGCATCTCAAAAACTTACCTACAAAAGGAGATCAAGTTATACAAGGTCCCGGTGAGAATGCCGGAGTTGTAGATATTGGAGACAATGACGCTATTATATTTAAAATAGAAAGTCATAATCATCCGTCATTTATCGAACCCTATCAAGGTGCAGCAACTGGAGTTGGTGGAATATTAAGAGATGTATTTACAATGGGGGCTAGACCTATTGCTCTTTTAAACTCAATACACTTTGGCTCTCCAGATCATTATAAAACTAAAAGTTTATTAAATGGAGTAGTTGCAGGTATCGGAGGTTATGGAAATTGTATAGGAATTCCAACAGTAGCTGGAGAAACTAAATTTAATAAAACTTACAATGAAAACATTCTAGTCAACGCCATGGCTGTAGGACATGCTAGAAAAGATAAAATTTTCTATTCAAAAGCAAAAGGTATAAATAAATCAGTTGTTTATGTGGGTTCTAAGACTGGAAGAGATGGAATACATGGAGCATCAATGGCTTCGGCTGAGTTTAATGAAAATTCAGAGGAAAAAAAACCTACTGTACAAGTTGGAGACCCCTTTACAGAAAAATTATTGATGGAAGCTTGTTTGGAATTAATGAAAGATGATTCGATAATTTCAATTCAAGATATGGGTGCTGCAGGACTTACCTCGTCTAGTGTTGAAATGGCGTCTAAAGGAGATTTGGGTATTGAACTTGAGTTAGATAAGGTTCCTTGTAGGGAAGTAAATATGTCTCCTTATGAAATGATGCTATCTGAAAGTCAAGAGAGAATGTTAATTATACTTGAAGATGGAAAGGAAAATGCTGCCAAAAAAATATTTGAAAAGTGGGATCTTGACTTCGTTATAATTGGAAAAACAACTAATACAAAAAAACTGGTACTTAAATATAATGATAAAGTTGAATGTGAAATACCTATAAGCGCATTATCATCTAATGCTCCAATCTATGACAGAAAGTGGGTTAAAAAAAAAATACCAATTAATAAAATTAATTTTAAAAATCAAAAAAAAATTAAGATAGAAGACGCATTAATAAAGATTTTATCTTCACCTAATTATTCAAATAAAAGTTGGATTACAAATCAGTTTGACCAGATGGTCATGTGTGACACTGCTCAAAAATCTGGATCTGACGCAGCTATAATAAGAATACATGGAAAAGATAAAGCTATAGCTGTTTCAGTTGATTCTTCAGCTAATTATTGCAAGGCATATCCAATAACTGGTGGCAAACAAATAGTTTGTGAAAATTGGAGAAATTTAATTTCGGTTGGAGCAACTCCACTAGCTATAACTAATTGTTTAAATTTTGGTAATCCAGAAAATCAAGAAATCATGGGTGAGTTTGCTGAATGTTTAATTGGTATAAAAGAGTCTTGCGAATTTTTAAATTTCCCTGTGGTATCAGGAAATGTTTCATTTTATAATGGTACTAACAATAAAAATATTTATCCTACACCTGTAATAGGTGGAGTAGGATTAATTTCAAATTTTGAAAATAAAATAAGTCACGAGTTTAAAAAAGAAAATAGTACAATCATTTTAGTTGGTAAAACTTTTGGTCACTTAGAGCAAAGTGCTTTTTATGAAGAAATATATTCTCTAAATGAAGGCGGGCCACCTGAGGTAAATTTAAATAATGAAAAAAATAATGGAATATGTGTTTTAGATTTAATTAAAAATAAACTCGTAAATTCAGCTCATGATATTTCTAGCGGAGGATTAATTGTCGCGTTATCTGAAATGTCTATTAATTCTGAGTATGGGGTTAAAATTAAGAAGCCAAAAAAACTTACAAATTTGTTTAAATATTTTTTTGGAGAGGATCAAAGTAGATATATTTTAGAAATTGACAAAAAAAACTTAGAAAAAACTGAAAAAATACTTAAAAATAATAATGTTTATTATGAAAATATTGGTGCGACACAAAAAGACTATTTTGAAATTGAGGATGAATTCAAAATAGAAATTAAAAAACTATATAATCTTAACAATAAATGGTACAGTGGTTACTAATGCCTTTGCCTATAAACGAAATAAAAAAACTTATAACTTCATCAATACCTGATGCATCCATAGAAATAAAAGATCTTATGGGAGATAATAATCATTATTCAGCAGTTATTAAATCAAAAATGTTTAATGGGTTAAATAAAATTGAGCAACATAAACTTGTTTATAAGTCATTAAAGGGAAAAATGGGTAATGAACTTCACGCGTTATCAATAACTACAAAGGAGAAATAATGGAAGCTAAACAAAAAATTCAAGATCTAATAAATTCTAACGATGTTTGTTTGTTTATGAAAGGCACGGCTGACTCTCCTCAATGTGGATTTTCCATGGCTGTTTCAAATGTTTTAAAACACTTAAAAGTAAAATTTAAAGATATAAATGTTTTAGAAGATGAAAAGTTAAGACAGGGTATAAAAGACTTTAGTGATTGGCCAACGATACCTCAACTATATGTGAAAAAAGAGTTCATAGGAGGCTGCGATATAGTTAAAGAAATGTTTGAAAAAGGAGAGTTAAAAACGCTTCTAGAGGAAAAAAAAATTATTTAATCTTTTTTGATAAAGCAAATATCAGAATCCTCTAAATTTCCTTTATAAACATCAATTGTTTTAATTTTATTTTGTAAATATAATTGATCTTCCGTACTTATTATTCTCGAATTAAATATTTGTTTGCTTTTTAAATTTTGAAGTACTTGATCTATTAATATATGATTTATATCTCTATTATAATTATAATAATTTGGATGTTTAAAATCTTCTATAACATATAATCCACCTTCATTAACGTATCTAAATAAAAATTTTATACCAAACAAAATATCACTTAAGTAGTGTGAACCATCATCAATAATAATATCAAACTTATCTGAATTGGTTTGTGTATTTATTTTCTTTAAAACCTTTTTTAATTTTCCTTCATTTTTTATATCTAAACCGTAAACTTGAATATTTTTTGATGAATAAATAAACTTTGAAATATTGATATCAAAACAATAAACAGAAGAATTTTCAAAATATTTTATAAAAGCTGCAGCAGAGGATCCAGCAAATGACCCTATTTCTAAAATTTTAATTTTCTTGTGCTTGAGATGTTCAAATTTTTTTGTATAAAAGTCAGAAAATCCATGACCTTTATTATTTGTTTTTTTAAAAATATTTGCTTTGTCACTTCCATAAAAATGGAAAAGTTCATCTAAACTTTCATCTTTTTTATTATCTAAATCTATGTTTATTTTACTCTTAAAATTATAAAGAAGTTTTCTTTTGAATAAGCTGAAAAAATTCAATTATCTAGAGTAATATTCTATTACTAAATTAGGTTCCATTATGATTGGATAAGGAACTTCTGAAAATTTTGGAATTCTAACTAGTTTTGCAGTTTTATTTTTATCATCTAATTGTATATACTCAGGCACATCTCTTTCTTTACTCTGAATTGATCCATCTATCACAGTTAATTTTTTTGATTTTTCTCTTATTTCTATTAAATCAGTTTCTTTTACAGAATAGCTAGAAATATTAACTCTTTTTTTGTTTACTTTAATATGTCCATGATTAATCATTTGTCTCGCAGAAAACACTGTAGTAGCAAACTTAGCTCTATAAATTACAGTATCTAATCTACTCTCTAATAAAGCTATTAAGTTTTCAGTTGTATCTCCTCTTTTCGCTAATGCCTTTCTATAAATGTTTCTGAATTGACGTTCATTTATATTTCCATAATAGGCTTTAAGTTTTTGTTTTGCTTGAAGTTGAATTCCATAATCTGTAGGTTTGCCCTTTTTATTTTGACCGTGCTGTCCAGGAGGATAAGCTCTAGAGTTGAAAGGACTTTTTGGCCTTCCCCATAAATTTGCTTTAAGTCTTCTATCTACTTTATGTTTAGATTTTAATCTTTTAGTCATTATTTTAGACGGGTTTACAAGGTTTAGGGGGTAGATGTCAATTATGCTTTTTTTTATTTTTACTTAATGAACCTATTAAACTAGCCAAAATCCTTAATTCTTTGTCATTAGGCTCCATTCTATAAAATAAATTATTTATGTTAGTTATCATAGAATTTCTCTTTTCAGGGGGTTTAAAAAAGTTTTTTTTTTCTAAATTGGATATTAACAAATTCAAAAGTTTAGTTAATTTTCCCTTCGAACCCAACTTTTTAATAAAAAAAGATTGGTTTAACAATTTATAGTTATTCATTTTGAATATTTCATAACAAATTAATAAAACAGAATGTGAAAGATTTAATGATTTGAAATTTTTTGAAGAAGGTATCTGAACAACATAATCAGAAAATGATAAATCGTAATTCGATAATCCTGACGCTTCAGGACCAAACATTAAACCAACTCTCTTTTCTTTGGTTTTATATAAAATATTTAAAAAATTTTCTAAACTTATATGTTTTTTATTAATATCTCTTCTCCTGGCACTGAAAGAAAAAATAGTATCAAAGTATTTAACTGCTAAACTTGTATTATTAAAAACTTTTGCTTTTTTTAAAATATCAAAAGCACCTACTGATGTTGCCTTTGCTTTAATATTGGGCCATCCGGCTTTAGGATTTGTTATTAATAAATTGTTCAAACCAAAATTTTTTAATGCCCTAGCACAAGCGCCAATATTTTCACCGAGTTGGGGTTTTATTAAGATAAAACCAAACTTATTTTTCATGAATATTAGCGGGTGCTTTTTCCTTAAATAATTTGTATTCTAAACTGTCTATTAAAGCTTTAAACGAAGCCTCAATAATATTTTGTGATACTCCTATAGTGAACCAACTTTTGCCAGTATTGTCTGTGCTTTCTATTGAAACTCTTGTAGTAGCGCCGGTACCAGTATTCAGAATTCTTACTTTATAGTCTAGAAGTTTAAGATCTGAAAAATATTGATAATATTTTTCTACTTTTTTAAAATTTGATCTTATGGCATTATCAAGCGCATTAACTGGTCCATTTCCTTCGCCTGAACAATAAACTTCTTTTCCATCAATAATAAAAGTTACTTCTGCTGTTGTTTTTAATCTATTATCTTTCTTTACGTTTACATTATAATTTTTAACTTTTAAATACTCAGGTAATTTCCCAAGCAGCTTGTTAGCTAAAAGTTCAAATGATGCATCAGCTCCATCGTATGAATACCCCGTAAATTCCCTCTCTTTGACCTCATTTAAAATCTTTTGAACTTTGCTATCTTTTGAGTCAATTTTTATTCCGTAATTTTCAAGTCTAGATATAATATTTGATCTTCCCGCTTGATTTGAAACTATTATATTTCTGTGATTTCCAACTTCTTTTGGATCTATATGCTCATATGTTTTTGGATTTTTTTTAACTGCTGAAACGTGAAGACCGCCTTTATGTGAAAATGCAGATCCTCCTACGTAAGCCATACTTTTATTTGGTTTTTTATTTAAAACTTCGTCTAAATATCTCGAGCATTCAGTCAAAGAGATTAATTTATCTTTTTTAATGTTTAAATCAAAATTATCGCTAAAAGTGTTTTTTAAAAACAAAGTTGGAATTATTGACATTAAGTTAGCATTTCCACATCTTTCACCTAATCCATTTATTGTTCCTTGTATTTGTCTTGCTCCAGCCAGTACAGCGGTTAAGGAATTACTAACAGCGTTTTCTGTATCGTTATGAGCGTGTATCCCAAGATTTTTTCCAGGAATTATTTTAGAAACTTTGTTAATTATTTCTCCAACTTCGTTTGGTAAAGTTCCCCCATTAGTATCGCATAATACCACCCATCTGGCGCCTTCATCATATGCTTGTTTTAAACAATCAACTGCATAAGTAGGATTGTTTTTATATCCATCAAAAAAATGTTCTGCGTCAAAAAGAAATTCTTTTTTATTTTTAACAAAATGCTTAGCGGTTTCTTTAATATTTTTTAAATTTTCTTCGTTTTTAATGCCCAAAGCAGTTTTGACATGAAAATCCCAAGTTTTACCTACTACGCAAACAGTTTTACAATTAGCATTTATTAAAGGTGATAAATTTGGATCGTTATCAGCACTAACTTCATTCTTCTTAGTCATTCCAAAGGCAGTAAATTTTGAATTACCTAAGTTTGGTGATTTATCAAAAAATTCGTTGTCTACAGGATTAGCTCCGGGCCAACCTCCTTCTATGTAGTCCACCCCTATATTAGATAAAATTTTTGCAATTTTATTTTTATCCTCGACAGAAAAATCAACTCCTTCTGTCTGCGCGCCATCTCTTAATGTGGTATCAAATATATATATTTTTTCTTTACTCATTTATAAATCCAAGTCGTTTTACCTTTTTCATCTTTAATATCAATACCTTCTTTACTTAACTCATCTCTAATTTGATCAGCAAGTTTATAATTACCAACTTTTTTTGCTTGTTCTCGATCTTTAATTTTACTTAAGATATTTTCCTTTGATATTTTAACTCTACTCTTTTTAAACTTAGCTCTTTCCTCAATCGACTCATTAAATAAACCAATCAATCTACATGCTTTATTGAATTCTTTTTTTTTATAATTATCACCATTTTGTGATTGACGGAATAAGTTATGTAGTTTTGATATATAAAGCGGAGTATTCATATCATCCAGTAAATCTTTAAAACAATCTGGAGTTTTTTCACTTACCTCAGAAGAATACATTAAATACCACTTATCAAGAATTTTTGCTTGTTCAGAAAGTAACCCATTATTCCAATCAAGAGGTTGTTTATATTGAGCACTTAAAAGAGATAATCGAACAACCTGTCCTGAATACTTTTTTGTTGCGTCTTCTATAGTCATAATATTTTTTAGAGATTTTGACATTTTTTCCTTATTCGTAGTCACAAAACCATTATGCACCCAATAATTTGCAAATTTATTGTTATTACCATTAACACATGATTGTGCAATTTCATTTTCATGATGAGGAAAAATTAAATCTAATCCTCCTCCATGTATATCAAAGTTACTACCTAAATATTTTTCACTCATTACTGAACACTCTAAGTGCCATCCAGGTCTGCCTCTACCCCATGGCGAATCCCAACCAGGATCTTTAATATCTGAAGGTTTCCATAGAACAAAATCAAGAGGATCTTTTTTTAATTTTGAAACTTCAACTCTTGCTCCTGATTTAAGATCTTCGAGATTTTTATTAGAGAGTTTCCCATAATTTTTGTACGATGATACTGAAAAATAAACATGTCCTTCGTTTTCATATGCAGCTTTTTTATTTATTAAATTTTTGGTCATCTTAATCATTCCGTCTACATGTTCTGTTGCTTTTGGTTCTTCTGAGGGATTTAAGCAAAACAAACTTTTGCAATCTTTATGAAAGTTTTTAGTAATTGATTCAGTTAAATCTGAAATAGAAATATTTTTATTTTTTGATGCTTCAATTATTTTATCATCAATATCAGTTATATTTCTCACATATATAACTTTCTTCTCTCCATAAATTTCAATAAGTATTCTAAATAGAAGATCAAAAACTACTAAAGCACGTGCATTTCCTACATGAGGTTTATCGTAAACAGTTGGTCCACAGGCATACAAAGAAATTTTTTTCGGATTTATTGGATTAAAAATTTCTTTTTTATTGGTTAGCGAATTAGTTAAATATAAATTACTCATTAAATGTACAAACTGGTATAGGATTCATTTTGTGTAAATTTTTTTCTCTTATCTTTAAATATTTTTGATAATTGGGATCATTTTTATCTACCATAGCTTTTTCTAGATCTTCATAAGACATACCAAGTTGTTGAACATCGTTTCTTCCATCATCCCAAAGTCCGTCAGTAGGTGGAGTGTTAATAATTTTTTCAGAAACACCTAGGTGTCTGCCGAGTTCCCAAACTTGTGTCTTAGTGCAATCTGCTATAGGAGATATATCTACCCCGCCATCGCCATATTTTGTATAAAAGCCGACACCAAAATCTTCAACTTTATTTCCAGTTCCAACAACAATACCTGAATTTGCAGCAGCGACTTGATATAAAGTCGCCATTCTTAATCTAGCTCTCGAATTTGCATATCCATGTTCATTGTCAAAATTGTTTAAAACACTAGAAAATGAGTTAAAGATTTTATCCATTTCAAGTATGTGATGATCAACATTACTATATTTATCTTTTAACCATTTTGCATGAATTAAACTTAAGTCATGTTGAGACTTAATTTGTTTAATTGGCATCGTTAACACAATTGTTTTACGTCCTGTATTTGCACATAAAGTACTAACTACAGAAGAGTCAATTCCTCCTGAAATTCCCACTATTAGAGATTTCGGCTTATAAGAAGCCGTATCACAATAATTGTTTATCCATTCGATTATTATATTTGCTCTTTTTTTTATATCCATAATTAATACACCTCCTCTTTTAAGGTCATGTCTTAATAATTACAATAATTATTAAGACGCGGCTTGAATAATTTTTTTTGAATATTTCGAATTTTTCTTAATA
>MDSV01016292.1_pt1 | contig 10411 bp, 8 predicted proteins | sample 810851 | NCBI WGS metagenome assembly MDSV01 (sample SAMN05326640, study PRJNA326480) | marine metagenome | isolation source: seawater | place: Atlantic Ocean: North East | collected 2012
AACTCCATTTTTTGGATTTCTGTAATTTGTATTTACATGATTTAAATAAACCAAATAAACATTAACTGCATCACCCACAGTTAAAGAACCCTCATATTGGATATATCCACCCCCTTGATTCAATGAATTAATTATTGAAGAGGTTAAAACTAGTTCTTCGGCTTCAAGAGTAACTGCATTGGTATCTCCTGGATCATATCCCTTGGGACTACCAAGTTGAGAATAAAAAGCCCTTGATGGAAGTCCTGTATGCTTTTCTATCATATTGACATTAGTAGAAGTAATACCCTGTCCAAAACTAAAATCAACATTGAATAAAAGTATTATAGTTAAGAATAAGTAGTTTAAAATTTTATGACTAAAACTTATGTTAAAATAATTTTTTGATCCCATTTTTTATTTGTTTTGTTCTATAAATATGAATTCAGTTCTTCTGTTGTCTTGATGTAAATCTTCTTCACAATCAACTCCTGACGGACAGTCATTAGTTAGTGTGGTTTCACCAAAACTCTCTACAGAAATCCTATCTCTAGCAATACCACCTTTTTCAACTAAAAACTTAGTTGCTGAATTATTTCTTTTGATGGATAATGACTTATTATATTCATCATCTCCTCTAGAGTCAGTGTGAGAGGATAAAATAATATTTACCTCTGGGTAATAATTCATATAGTCAATTATTTTCAGTAATGTTTCTTCAGCATCAGATCTAATTTTAGAAGAATTAAAATCATATAATATTGATTTACATAAAGCAGTATTTTGTTCAACTAAAAACCAAACATCTTTATTTTGAGTGTGCTTTAAATAATAAAAAAACTTGATTGCCTTAGATTTAGACTTAAATCTCTCGTATGCAACTCTATAGAAACCTTCAGGGTTTACTTGGGTTAAAGAAGCATTATAACCTTCTTTTTTTAAGGATTCTATTTTTCTTTCTGCATTAACTTTTTTACTAAATGAACCAGCAATTATACTGTAGTGTGCACATTTTAATTCATTCTTATCATTTTTATCAAATAATGTTTTTGGTATAGGTTTTAGTTTAAGTTCAAGATTCTCAATACCAGACAATACTCTAAACGAGAGAGTATCATTTTCATAATTATCCTTATTAACAACAATTTTTAAAGTTTGATCATCACATGGTAATTCATAAATAAATTCTCCATCAATATTGGATTTAAATCTATCAACTGCATTGTTATTCTCGTTATATACAGTTATATCAGCTGCAGAGATAGTTGCAAGAGTGTTTTCATCAAGTACACTACCAAAAAACTCTTTTTTACATGGGTTTCTTTTGAAACTATAAATATCATCATCCCCTACTCCCCCAACCCTATTGGAGGTTACATAACCTTCAAGAGTTTTTTCATCTATAATATATCCAAAATCATCTCTTGGGCTATTTATTGGTTTTCCAACGTTAACAACCTTGTCATCCTTTATCATAAATACATCTAAACCTCCAAGACCTATGTGCGAATCAGAGGAGAAATAAAGGGTTCCATCATCACTAATAAAAGGAAAGTTTTCTCGACCCTCGGTATTAAATTTTGACCCTAAATTTTTCGGACTACCAAAGGAACCATCATTATTTATATCTACATAGAAAATATCTGAACCACCAATTGAACCAGGCATGTCAGAGGTAAAATAAAGCTTTGTTTCATCAACGTTAAGTGCAGGATGTGCAACATTATAATCATCACTATTAAAAGGCAAAGGTTCTATATTAACCCATTTACCCCTGTTCAATTTTGCTCTAAATATTTTTAAACCAATTATATTTTCATTATTTTTTTTAGAATTATTTCGAGTAAAATATATTGTTTGTCCATCTTTTGTGAATGCGGTTGAAGACTCATGATACCTGGTGTTTACCTTACCTGAAATTTCCTTAATATTCCCTTGAGAGTCATATATATAAATATCCAAAAAGGGTTGATCATTCCAATTGTATTTCTTATTATTTTGGTTTCTAGAGGATGCAAATATTAAACTCTCATCATAATTAGAAACCCCAAAGTCTGAAAAAGGGGTATTGATTTCTAGATTATTTAATTCAAAATTATCAGATGTTTCTTCAATTATATCTAAATAATTGTTTTTAAATAATTTGCTTCTTGAGTCATTTGGATTCAAATTGATAAATGTGATCATTATTTTATCAGCTAAAGAATAATTTTTAACTGCCTTTAATGATTGTACATATCTGAAAAGAGTCTCTTTGTCAAAGCTTTCTGAGGCTAATTCTTTATACCAATTGGATGCCTCTTCCATTTGACCATTAAAAAAGTAAGAATCTGCAAGCAATAATATTTTTGAGGGCTCATTACTTTTCTCTACCTCGGGTAATAATTCTTGAATTAACTTGTAATAGGATAAATTATCATAATCCTTTTGAATTGTCTCTATATTGATTTGAGAAAATGAGAGGTTTGTAAGAAATCCAGTAAATAAAAATAATAAGTGAAGTCTGTTTTTCATTTTTCTAAACTTTTAAAAGAATCTTGGTGATAATATTTTTGTAACTTTTTGTAATTCAAATCTTAACATTATTTCATGGGTTCCACCAGTGTAATTATTACCAATTGATGTATTGTAATCGTATGCATAACCAAGAAAAAATGTTTGACTAAGTTGAAAACCAACTAATCCACTGAAAGATTCATCAAACCTATTTGAAACTCCCAATGTAAAACTCTCATTAAATAATGCATTTAATGAAAAGTCTGCTATAGATGGAGATCCAGGTACTGCTTTTAATAAAAATGCTGGTTTAAGTTTTATACTGTTTTTCATATCAAAAACATATCCACCTATAAAATAATAATGGATGCTTTCTGATGCTATTGAATTTCTAAAATCATCATAATGTTCTGTAACTAAAAAATTAGGAATAGACATTCCTAAATACCATTTACTTGAGTGCATATACAGTCCAGCTCCAATAGTTGGAGAGAATAAACTTATATTCTGGCTGAAGGCAGCATCTGCAGAATCGAACATCATCCCTTTTGACCAATCCGTACTTAAGTTATGAAAACCAGCCTTAAGTCCAAAAGACAATTCAGTAGATTCAGTAAATGGAATAGTATAGGATAAATTCAAATCAACATAATCCTCTTGAGCAGGACCAATTTCATCACTTACAACACTTAATCCTAACCCAAGTCGATCATTTTTTAATGGAGAATGAATACCAAATGATAAGGTTTTTGGAGCTCCATCAATACCTACCCACTGGTTTCTGTATAATCCTATAATGCTTAAGGCTTCTCTCTGACCTGCATAAGCAGAATTAACAGCCATTGTATTGTAAATATATTGAGTATACTGTGGATCTTGCTGGCTATGAAGCTTATTATTAAAGCAAAGGCTTATAATAATCAGAAATAAAAAATTTACATACAAGAAGTATTTATTTATCATAATATTTACCAATTAATTAATTCATATTGAGATTATGGTTGAGTTTAAATCATCAGATTTTCCAAGATTTAATTTTTTTCCTAGTCTATATCTCTGTGTTTCCACAGTTCTAATTGAAACTCCTGTTATTTGAGCTATCTGATTAGATGTCTGGTTCATTTTTATATAAGCACAGAGTCTTAAATCTGTTTGAGATAACTTACCGTATCTATTGACTAAAGTCTTAAAAAAATCAGGATACACCTCAGTGAATTGACTTTCAAAATTTTTAAATATTTTCTCTGAACCAATAATTTTATCGATATCTTTTTCTATCCCATGCGACATGTCAGCAGTTGATTTTTTGTCTTTTTTTATTTTTTTGATAGTTTGTTTTAGTGAATCCAAGTACTCATTTCTCTGAGCAATAAAATTTGTTTTACTAACTAATTCTAACTGTTTCTTTTCTAATATGGATTGAGTGATATTTTGCTCAATTTCAAGACGAATGTTTCGCTCTTTTTGGTAGTTATAGTTTACCCTTATAGTTACAAGAGAAAAAACAAGTACGACAGATCCAATAATCAGTATATATAAATATGTATTATATCTGATTTTACTTTCATTCAACTCACTTTGTTTTTCCGATAGTAATATTTGTGTCTCTAATTTTGAAAAGGCTGATCTAATATTTGAAGTATTGATAACTCCATTCATTTTGATTAGTGAGTCTTTTACTCTAATTAGATTATCCATATCTCCTGTTAAAGTATAAACACTCTCAAGTACGGTATAGTTGTCTTTTTTTTGATCTGTACTTAATGATTCTCTTGAAAGATTTTTAATGGCAGTTATTTCTGCCTTTTTGTAATCCTTGAGACCCAGAAAACATTTTGAAATCATAGAATCTATAAGTGGTAACTCATCTGGGAATTGACTCATAAGATCCTTTGATTCGTTTAAATAATCAAGTGCATTATCAAATTCATTTTTGAGAAAATATTTTTGGCCAAACAAAAGAAAAATATATGAATAATTTCTTTGGAAGTAAGAAGATTTGACAACATCTGATGTTTTCTTAACTGAATCATATAAAATTGAAGCTTTATTATAATATTCATTTGCCTGAAAAATATCATCGGTGACAAGTGAAATATTAACAAGTTGAGCATATGAATACATTTCCCCATCAAAATCTTCAATTTTTTTTCTACTATTCAAAACATTTAAGTAAAGATTTTTAGTAGTTAAGTAATCCTTTTCATAAGCTGAGAAAAGACCCAAATTACCTAAGACTGTGTTTAGACCAATTTCTCTTTTTCTCTGGTCCTCATAAAGTAGAAAATTAGTTTTGGCTTCATTCACTTTTAATTTTGCATCTTCAATTTCACCTATAGCATAATATAAATTTGATATATTAATGAGAACCCAAGGCGGTTGATTTATTTTTTTTTCATGATCAAACCTTCCATTTTCAACAAGCTTAAAAGCTTTTAAAGCTTCTGAAAAATATGATAAGGCCTCAGCATATAATTTTTTATTTGTCAATATTTGACCAATTAAATTATAAGTTGACACCAGCTCTCTATTTGGATTACTTAAATCAGCTAATTTTAAAATTTCAAATCCATAATCCAATGACTTATTTGGATTTGTTTCAATATATTTTATAATTGAATCGTTAAGTGATTTATGATCCTTAATGGAGAAATCCTTTTCTGTAAATAACAGATTAGTTGCAATAAGAAAACTAAGTAGATAATTCATTTTTTTAAAATCATGAATAAAATAATGGCAACAATAATTACTATGAGAATATCAATTAAATCTTTTTTTTTCAAATCGAAGATTTAGTTTTTTCTTTTTTCTTTTTCAAAAGATAATTTTCTTTTTCTTTTAAAAACTCCTCGCGAGTATAAGTTTTCCCGTTAACATAAACGGACTTGACATGTTTGGGAAAATCATTATTAAATAAATACTCACCTATCATAATTTTTTTTGAGATCAAACTTAAAACTTTAAATTAAATATAATAAATTTATAACTACTTCATTAATACTACATTAGTATAAATTTATTTGCTTATTTGTAACAAATAATTTTAAGTTTAAATCAATAAATAAGTGGTTTAAATTAATTACATACATCAATATATATTGTTTTTTCAGGAGTTGGACTATATGCTTTACATACAATACATGATTCATTATAATATGAAATTATATTAAAATTAAAATTATCACCTTCATTTATATTTGCAGGAAAAGTACATATACTACCAAGCCTAAAAACATTTTTGTAAGATTTCCCTGATAGCTCATCATCTGTCCACTCAAGCTCAATTAAGTTAAGATTATCCTCCATAGGATTAACAAATTCAATAGTATAGTTTAAGCATAAACCCTTTAAAACTAATTTACCTGTATAGGAATACCCTGAACATTTTAAATCAGCTGATTTCTCAATAACAAGAAATTCCTTTGTGCATGAAAAAAAAATAAAAAAATAAAAAAATAAAAAAACTATATTTAGTTTCATAGATCAAAAATCTAAAGTAATTTGAGAATCTTCATCACTTAGATTAATCTCATCATTTACTTCAATTTGTTCAGCATCAACCTCATCAGGTTCTATTTTAAAAGGTAAACTTTCTTTTACAGAAACTGATTTAATTTTTTTATCGGTTAATTGATTTCCAATTGCCTTAATACCTTTTACAGAAATAAACTCATCTGCATTTATGAGGATTGATTTTGGAGGGTCTTCTCCTCTTTTTTGTTTTGAGAAGTTTATTTCTAGAATAGGTCTTGCTTCGGTAGATATAAAAATTAATTCACCTATGTCATTTATAAAAAACTCTTCCTTTTTTTGATTTTCAATTAAGAACCTCTTTAAATAATATTTTCTTTTATTTGGATCAAAATAGATTGCTGTTATTGGTTTTGATGGGATCCACTTCTCTAAAATCAGTTGATCTTTATCAAAATGAAGTGTTATTTCGGGTATCATTACTTTAGCGCATCCATTTGCATTAATTTCAAGTAATTTATCATCCCCTTTGAAAGCGCCGAGTAAATCTCCCCTTCCGTCAGTATTTAATCTTTGAACAGCTCTATCAAACCATATATCTCTTGGCTTTAAAGTAGATTTTCCCTTTTCTTTTAATTCGATTCCATTTTTTCTTATGGTATATTTTGTTACAATATTTCCCTTAGAATTTCTTCCCTTAATTTGAAGATCTGCAAAGTCCAAATCCCACTTTAATTTCTTTATGCTACCAGTATTTCTTAAATTAATTGTAACTATTTCAGCTTCACCGTTTGGGTTTGCAGAAAAATAAATAATTTCAGAATTTGGTTTTTCCTGAGTCAAATTATATGACTTATCCCTGGTTACCCCAGTTACAGGAAATCTTTTTATAAAATATGTTCCATTTTTTCCATCTCTGTAGATCATATTGTAAATTGTTCTAGAATCCTTTCTTTTGAAAACTGATACATGAATAATATTTTTTTCAATAAAAACCTTAGTATCTACCTTAACTACCTGCATTAGACCCGATCTTGTAAAAACAATAATATCATCAATATCAGAACAATCACAAACATATTCCTCTCGTCTCAAACCAGTTCCTATGAATCCTTCCTCCTTATTTACATACAACCTTTGATTTCTCACAACAACCTTTTTTGCATCAACATCATCGAATATTGTCAATTGAGTTTTTCTCTCCTTTCCATCTCCGTAGGTTTTAAGCAGGTGATTAAAATATCTAATAGTGAAGTCAATTAAATGATCCAAATTATTCTTTACCTCACTTATGTCGGCCTCTAGTGACTCAATTCTTTGTTTTGCTTTATCAATATCAAACTTTGAAATTCTTTTTATCCGTATTTCTGTAAGTTTAATTATATCTGATTCAACCACTGGACGCTTTAATAGACTTAAGTAGGGTTGTAAACCGGTATTTATAGTATCTAGGATACCTTTCCAGGTATCAATTTCCTCAATATCTCTATAGATTCGATTTTCAATAAATATTCTCTCCAATGATGAAGAATGCCATTGATTTTCAAGTTCATTCAGTTGAACTTCAAGTTCTTTTCTTAAAATTTCAACAGTATTATCAGTAGAAATTTTTAAAATTTCAGAAACACCAATAAATGATGGTTTATTGTCAATTATTACACAACAGAGAGGAGAAATTGATGTTTCACAATCTGTAAAAGCATAAAGAGCATCAATAGTTTTATCTGGAGAAATACCAGGGGGTAAATAAATTAAAATTTCAACATTTTCGGCAGTGTTATCTTCAATTTTTTTAATTTTTATTTTCCCTTTATCATTGGCTTTCAATATGTTATCAATTAATGATGAAGTGTTTGTTGAATAAGGAATCTGATCTATTACCAATGTACTTTTATCTAATTGAGAAATTGATGCGCGTACACGAACCTTACCCCCTCTTAAACCATCATGGTAGTTTTCGACATCAATAGATCCTCCAGTTTGAAAATCTGGATATATTTTAAAAGATCTTCCCTTCAAATATTTGATTGAAGCTTTTATAAGTTCATTAAAGTTGTGAGGTAAAATTTTAGTTGACAATCCAACAGCTATACCCTCAGCCCCGTGGGCTAAAAGCATCGGAAACTTAACAGGAAGGTTTACTGGTTCTTTTTTTCTACCATCATATGATAGCTGCCATTCAGTAACCTTAGAACTATAAACAACCTCTAGAGCAAATTTGGATAATCTAGCTTCTATGTAACGAGATGCAGCAGCTTTGTCACCAGTTAAAATATTTCCCCAATTACCCTGAGTGTCAATCAAAAGGTCTTTTTGACCTATCTGAACCATTGCGTCAGAAATACTAGCATCACCATGAGGATGATATTGCATTGTATGACCAACAATGTTTGCAACTTTATTATATCTCCCATCATCCAAATCTTTCATTGAATGAAGAATTCTTCTCTGAACAGGTTTAAAACCGTCGGTTATTGCTGGTACTGCCCTTTCCAAAATAACATAGGAAGCATAGTCTAAAAACCAATCCTTATACATCCCTGTTATTTTAACCAGTGCTTCAGAAGTATTTTCAGTATCAAAAAGATTTTCCTCTTCTTCTTCAATCATTGGAAACAGGATCTAATTCAACTTTTAAATTCTCAATAATAAATTTTTGTCTTTCTTGAGTGTTCTTTCCCATGTAAAAACTAAGCAATTCTTCACTTGTAACAGCTTTATCTAGCATGACAGGATCAAGCCTAATATCTTCGCCTATAAAATACTTGAATTCATCAGGTGAGATCTCTCCAAGCCCTTTAAATCTAGTTATTTCTGCATTTCCACCTAATTTATTTATTGCCTCAATTCTTTCACTTTCAGAGTAACAATAAAATGTATCTTTTTTATTTCTGACTCTAAATAATGGTGTTTGTAGTATATATAAATGACCTTGTTTTATTAATTCAGGAAAAAATTGTAAAAAAAATGTAATTAATAAAAGTCTAATGTGCATTCCATCAACGTCAGCATCAGTTGCAATTACAATATTATTATAACGTAAATCCTCCATACCATCTTCAATATTTAAAGCAGCCTGCAGAAGATTAAATTCCTCATTTTGATAAACGATTTTTTTTGTCATTCCGAAAGTGTTTAAAGGTTTTCCTCGAAGACTAAAAACAGCTTGAGTATTAACATCTCTTGATTTGGTTATTGAACCACTTGCTGAATCTCCTTCAGTTATGAAAATTGTAGACTCTAACCTACGATCTTTCTTTAAATCTCCCAAATGAACTCTACAATCTCTAAGTTTTATTGTGTAAACTTGCTTTTTTTGCGCTTTCTCGTGCTAGTTTTCTTATACCCGACAACTCTTTTCTCTCTCTTTCAGCTTGTATTATTTTTCTTTGAAGAGCTTCTGATGTTTCTTGATTTTGATGTAAATAATTATCTAATTGTTTTTTTAAAAAATCATTAATATATACTCTTACGGAAGGAAGACCACCACCCATTTCAGTAGAACCCAACTTTGTCTTTGTTTGAGACTCAAACACTGGCTCCATAACCTTTATACTTATTGCTGAAACTATTGATTTTCTTATGTCTGAAGAGTCATAATTTTTTCCATAAAACTCCCTAATAGTCTTTACTAATGCCTCTCGAAAAGCTGATTGATGTGTACCGCCTTGAGTTGTATTCTGTCCGTTGACAAAAGAATGATATTCTTCACTATATTGTGTTTTACTATGAGTTATCGCAACTTCAATATCATCACCTTTTAAATGTATTATTGGATAAAGCAAATCCGATTCACTGGATCTATCCTCCAATAAATCCTTTAGGCCGTTTTCTGAAAAAAACTTTTCTCCATTAAGAGTCATTGTTAAACCAGGGTTAAGATAAACATAGTTCTTTAGCATTTTTTCAACATATTCAATCCGATATTTAAAATGCTTAAAAATTGATGAATCAGGAATAAATTCAACTAAAGTTCCTTTTCTTTTTGTTGATTCTACCTTTTCTGGATTTTCTACTAACTCACCTTGTTCAAATAATGCAGACTTAATACTATTGTCTCTATGAGAGGAAACCTTAAAAAATGAGGATAGAGCATTAACTGCCTTTGTTCCAACTCCGTTTAAACCTACTGATTTCTTAAATGCTCTTGAATCATACTTTCCTCCAGTATTCATTTTACTTACTACATCAACAACCTTTCCTAGAGGTATTCCTCTTCCATAATCCCTAACTTTAACTTTTTTATCTTGAATATTGATATCTATTGTTTTTCCTGCCCCCATAACAAATTCATCGATGCAATTATCCAGAATTTCCTTCAGTAAAATATAAATTCCATCATCAGGAGAGGAACCATCCCCTAATTTTCCGATATACATACCGGGACGCATCCGAATATGTTCTTTCCAATCAAGAGATCGAATATTTTCTTCTGTATATAGAGAATTTTTACTCATAAGTTACA
>MDSV01068084.1_pt1 | contig 10411 bp, 6 predicted proteins | sample 810851 | NCBI WGS metagenome assembly MDSV01 (sample SAMN05326640, study PRJNA326480) | marine metagenome | isolation source: seawater | place: Atlantic Ocean: North East | collected 2012
GTATGGCCATAGGTCGTATATCTGGGTCAGTACTGAAGTCAAATTTGACTAGAAATGGTACAGACCTGGCATTTGAAACAAACCTACTGTATCTCGATGTCACGAATTCACGTATAGGTATTGGTACTTCAGAACCCTCAACAGCATTACACGTAAACGGAACAATCACATCCACATCTATCTCCAACTCCGGCGATATAAAAATTCCAAATGACACTGGTAAAGCATTATTTGGTGCAGGTGAAGATTTAGCAATTTATCATGACGGATCACGTTCTCACATAAGAGATCAAGGCACAGGTGATTTAAGAATAAGATCAGATATTTTTACTGTAATGAACTCAATAGGCAATGAAAATATGATCATTGCCACTGAAAATGCCGCTGTAGATCTATACTACGATAACTCTAAAAAGTTTGAAACGACATCGTCTGGTGTTACAGTCACAGGTGATTTAGACGCCACAACAGTGACTGGTACAAGTGTCGTTGCTGATGGTGTAACAATCACAGACAACACAGTAAAAACAAACGCATCAAATGCCAATCTTGAACTAGATGCCAACGGTTCAGGTAAAGTTTCTATCAGTGGATTGTTGTTTCCAACATCAGACGGCAGTGCTGATCAGTTCCTTAAGACTGATGGCAGTGGCACTCTAAGTTTCGCCACAGTATCAACGAATTCAATATCCAGTAATGATTCAAATGTCACAGTGACAGACACAGGCACAGGTGCCATCACAGTGGCGGCAGACGGAAGCACAATAGTGACATTCAATAGCTCGACAGCAATAGACGCCTCTGGCGTGACAAACGCAATAAGGTTACCCAACGGTACCACTGCTCAAAGACCCGTTGGTGCGGTTGGTGAGATCAGGTACAACAGCTCAACTGATGTGATCGAAGGCTACACTTCGGCGGCTGGTTGGGCACAGCTTGGTGCCACAAGTTCCACGGCAGAGAACACAGACGACACTGCGACCGGAGTTGCGACAGCGATTTCAACCACTGAAAAAATAGTCAACCAGTTCGCCACAAGCAGTTTTGACAGTGCGTGGTATCTAGCGATAACCAGAGACGAGATCAATGACGAAGTTGCAACAACGAAGTACAGCATGGTGCACAATGATTCGTCTGCCTTTGTGTCACAATCTCACATAATCAGAGAAGGCACAAATACACAAATCACAGTAGACGCTGACGTGTCAGGTGGTAATGCAAGATTGAAAGCGACAGGTACCAGCGTTGTAAACTCCGTAAGTTTTTACAGGATAGCGGTGGGAGACAACACTGCTCCAGGTACCACAGGTAAGGTTGTTACTACACAAAACACCGACGTCGACAGTGCTAGTGAAGTGATCGACAGTTTTGCACATGCAAGTTACAGAGGTGCAAAATATTATATTTCAATAAACAATGCATCTAAGACAGAAGTATCAAACCTAGAAGCACTAGTTGTACACAACGGATCTCAAGCGTTCATCACTACATATGGTGATATCAACTCAGGATCAAACACACTGCTGGAACTGACAGCGGCCATCAATGGATCAAACCTTGAAGTCAGTGCGGCGGGTAATGAACCTAACTTGAGAGTAACAATTTACAAAATACTGCTTGGTGATTCAGAATCAGCTTCTAGTGGTGATAACGTTAACGTAATTGGTGCAACCAATGTAAGCTCCACAGCAACTACGGTCGATTCTTTCGCAAACACAGAGTACACAGGTGCCTTTTACATATTCACAGGACACAATTCAACAGAAGGTCATTCTAGTATCCAAGAGGTCATGGTCATATCAAACGCAGATGCCTATGTTGGTCAAGGACCACAGGTTTCTACGAAAGGCACAGACCAACTTGAATTTTCAGTCACACAATCTGGTACTTCAGTCACCCTAAAGGCGGCTTCGACATCGGGATCAAGCACAACAGTCAACGGTTACAGAGTTCACATGTTGAGAGGATCTGCTGGTGCATCAACCTCCGACACTGTGTTAGTGTCAACTACACAGTCTATCACAGGAACAAAAACATTTACAGGGGGTGTTCTCACTGATACTATACAATCGCCAGGCTCCAACGCAAACATCACACTCGACCCACAAGGAACAGGTTCGGTGGCGGTACTAGGAAGCCAAACAATAACAAATACAACCACAGATGATTCGTTAACAATTACTACAACAGAAGATTCAAGCACAGCAGGACCAGTTATATCATTAAAGAGAAACAGTTCAAGTCCGGCAGATGCAGACTATCTAGGGCAGATTAAATTTCAAGGCGAGAATGACAACGATCAGGAAGTTAACTACGCAAAAATATCAGGTAAGATACTAGATTCCGCAGATGGATCTGAGGATGGGATCATAGAATTTGCATTCATGAAGAATGGATCGCAAAACATATCTGGAAGATTTAGATCAGATTCATTACAATTATTGAATGATACAAATTTTAGGGTATCAGGTCACGTAGAACTAGGTGTATTGGCTAGTGATCCATCAACAACCGCCAACTTTGCACACATATACGCCAAAGATGACTCATCTAGTGCTGAAGTATTTGTGCGAGACGAAGCAGGCAACGTGACTAAGATATCTCCGCACAACGAAAAAGGTGAGTGGGAATACTTCTCGAGAAATACTAAAACTGGAAAAACTGTTAGGGTGAACATGGAAGAGATGATCAGAGATATTGAAAAACTAACAGGTAAAAAATATATTAAAGACTTTTAAACAATCAAATCCAATATAGTCTGTAATTTTCCTTTTATACTTTTGTTGTTCAAAGTATTTTTAAGACCCATGTGTAGATTTTTTGGCCAACATTCAAACGCACACCAACAGTATCCTGAATGTTCTTCGTTGAGTTTTGGAATAAATTCGTTATCAATCGCAAGTAGGTATGTGTGAAAGAAAAACTTCTGATCGTTTGATGTAAACATTTCTAGAGGAATAGTTTTTTTAATTTTTGGTAAGACTCCTACTTCCTCGTCTATCTCTCTTTTAAGTCCTTCAAAAGCTGATTCAGTAAATTTATTTTTACCTCCTACCAAACCCCACATTCCCTGCGTTTTTTTATCTGTCCTTTGCAGGAACAAAAAACGCTTGGTGCTTGTGGCATAGAATAAGGCACCTGAGCAAATTATGTTTTCTTTCATCTGCTAATTATAGCACCTAAACTGCCTATGATCAAGGAGTAGTTGCGTCAAGTGATGGGTCATACGCAGTGTTACCACCATCTAAAACAATACTCCAATTACCTTGGGTGTAGACACCCTCGTATGACTTCAACCATTCTGTGCCATTGAATCTGTATTGTATACCTGTGTTAAGGTTTGTAACGTAGTGCTGAGTTGAATCAGGATTGGACGCATCAAAGGCCACATTCCATTTACCGGTTGCACTATTGTACTCAATTATATCACCTACACTAGCTACCAACGTTCCCCAAGTAGAACTTTGGAAACTTGCTGTGCTGTCTCCAACATCATTTATCACTAGATATCTATCACCATTTGCAGGGGTGCCTGGATTGAATGTTGCTGGGTTTATTATCTTTTTCACAGCAGTCAATGTGTTACTTGGTATAGTATCACTGTCTATAGTGTAAAGTAAAATTGTGTCGTCTAGGGTCGTGGTTGCAATAGTTCCAACGATTTCATTTCCGTTGGGTTGTGTAAGCCTTATCTGTGATGTACCATTTATTACTTTCCCGTACTGATCTAACAGTATTTTCCAATTGACTGCTGGGCCAAATGTTTCAAAAGGATCGAAATTGTTTGGTTCATTAGCACCTGTCTGAAATCCATCGCCGCCGGATTTGACATTTACACCTGTGGTTCCTAACAATCTCAACTGATTTCCTGTCACTAATAGACCAAAATTGTTTGGTGTGATGAAACTTCTCGAAATTAGCTCTCCATCTATCAAACCTTTGGCTATGCCACCGTCATCGTCGTATATGCTCATAATTATTTTTTGCACAACTCCTAGTTTTTTTACTTTTACAGGTGGAGACAACCATATAGGCATGCTGAAAGTTAATGAGGCAACATCAATTTCACTATCGGCACCAACAGGAATAGTCCTAGAGCTGAACGTAATCCCTGTAAGCTCGACATAACTTAAACTGGTCCAATCAATGTAATTGTCTGTTTTTTGTATTTCAAAATCCGGATTGAATAGATATAGAATCTGCTCCATGATTTGTAATTTTTGATCGGTATTTGATGAAAATATATCTGCCGTAACTTCTAATCTAAAAGGTGAAGGCATCACCTTTTCAACTGTGTACCCTGCACCCAATTGGTTTGTGTAATTTCCGTCACTGTCTACATCTCTCTCACGTAGGTGTTGCTTTTCAATGTGATAAGGATTTTGCATTCTTTCCCTGTCGTAATTTAGTTCTCTCACATATGCGGCAATTTTAGGAGCATAATTCAATGCGTTCTCACTGTTATTCCTTATTATATTCGCTACCTGTCTTGTGGGATCTCCGTAAACCACAGGCACTGCACGTAAATTTACAGAACCGTCACTGGCCTTTCCGGTTTCAACAGAAAAATTACTCAATATTCTTATGAACTGAGTCAAAAATTTCCTAACCTGTCCTTCGTAAAAATGTAACATTAATTGTCAGCCTTTGGTTTTAGTGCATTCGATAGTGATTGCCTTTGTGTGACTGTGAGTCCGTTAATTGTTGATTCCGTTGTATTGTTAACAAATCCAGTCTTATAATTTAGTCTACCATCAGTGTTGGTCATATTAATCCTGACGGAATCCTCGATCTTTACCCATCTGTTTCCGTCATACCTAAATAACCTGTTTGGCAAGTAGTCAGTCCTCAAGAAATAATCACCCTTGTCAACATTAGACGTTGGGAAAGATATACCAAACCCAGCTGGATTTCCATTTGGAGCAACACCATCACCATCTAGATAAAATCCATAGTGAGAACTTGCAGGAGTATCAATGACTGCATTTACAGTTTTATCACCGCTGGCTCTCTGTGCCTCTGTGTTTACATTATCTGTTCTAATATTGCCCCTTTCATCGATAGGTGCAACATAATATTGTTTATAATTGAATCCTGCCTTAGGTGAATCTGCTTCTGCTTGAGCAACTACTTGATCATTTATAGTTTTTTCTCTGTTATAGGTGCTCATATAGTTTGCCATAGAACCGGTGGTAGTTGCATCTCCAATAATGTCTCTAAATTCTTGTGAGTCGACTAGGGTTTTCATTTTCAATCTTAGAAGATGTGGCCACCAAGTTTGAGAAAATCCTTCTGCCGCCCTATTGACATCTTCTATAACATAATATCTTTTTAGGGCTATCGGAATACTTTCATCTAAAGAATAATCCTCCTTCATGTGTGGAAATTCAAGCACATCTCCACTCATAGGTTTTCTCCCAATTCTTTCAACTATATCGTTTAGATGCACGGTCATGAACAAAGTGTCATTCTGTAAAAACATGCCAAACTGTGACAAATTGAAATCTGCATCTTGAACATTGTAGATACCTCTAATCGTGTAGATATCACTGGCATATTTTCTGTCTCTGTTTTCTAAGAAGAGCAAATCTTGTATTGTAGTTTCGTTGAGATCGCTCCCTGTTACCCTTGGCTGACTGGGTGATGCTGGTCCATCCTTGTTTGTATCACCTTGGTCATGAGGACCGAGGTATTTGTGCAAGTGTAGATCTGTTCCACCCACTTGAAACATCTCTCTTATGTTGCGATCAAAGAACTTGTAGTCATTGCCCTTTTCAGGCTTAAAAATGGATAATCTTGGCATATCACACATATTTATTGTGTAGGCAAAGGCAATAAATATGAGTATGTCAGAACTACAAACAGGACAACAGGAAATATTTGATTACGTAAAGACCAATCTCGGTGATGGGATGATTGACGTTGAATTAGACCCAAAACACTACCATACGGCGTTGGAAAGAGCAGTAAACAAGTTTAGGCAGAGATCGTCTAACGCAGTTGAAGAATCCTATGCTTTCTTAGAACTTAAAAAAAATCAAAACTCATATATTTTGCCAGATGAGATAATAAACGTAAGAAATCTTAACAGAAGAACAGTTGGGTCCAGAACAGAAGGTGGAGAAGGTGGAACACTTTTTGAACCCTTTAATTTAGCCTACACAAACACATACTTGTTACGGGCAGGTGCAACAGGTGGTTTAGCAACTTATTATGCCTTTGCATCTTATCAAGAAATGATAGGAAAAATGTTTGGAAGTTTCATACAGTTTCATTTTGACGTAGCAACAAAAAAATTGACCATAACGCAAAGACCTAGAGCTGACGACGAAACTGTGTTGATGCATACTGACAATTTCAGACCTGATATTACCTTGTTCAAAGACATATACTCTAAACCATGGATAAGAGATTACACACTTGCTGTTTCTAAAGTCATGTTGGGCGAAGCAAGAGGCAAGTTCAACACCATAGCAGGTCCACAGGGCGGTACTACCCTTAACGGTGATGCTTTGAAAAGCGAAGGAACGGCCGAAATGGAAAGACTAGAGGCCGACATAGGAAACTACCAAGAAGGTGGGACGCCTCATAGTTTTGTTATTGGTTAATTCAATAAAAACTTCATTTAAATATCAGCGTCATGACACAGTCAAATTTCAAAAAATATTCTGATCTTACACTAGACGAACTTGAACAACTAGTGCAAGAATTAGAAACAATGAGCATTAAGGCTTTAAAAGAACGGAAGAAAAGCCTGAGAATACAAATCTTAAATTCTGTGCGAGAAGCAATAAAAGAGATTGAAAAACGTATAAAAAAATAGTATAATAAACTTTATGCTGATAGGCGTAGTAGGTTTAATAGGTTCTGGTAAAGGCACGGTCGCAGACAGACTGGCCGAAAAGCACGGATTTCGTAAAGATTCATTTGCAAAAAGTTTAAAAGATGCAGTGAGTTCTATGTTCAACTGGGACCGGGAAATGTTAGAAGGTAAGACAGAATCAAGCAGATACTGGAGAGAACAACCTGACAAATTCTGGAGCGAAAAATTTGGCAAGCCAGTCACGCCCAGATGGGTATTACAATATTTTGGCACAGAAGTAATGCGTGGACAGATGCTTGACACAGTGTGGATTGACAGCTGTTTAATGAGATACAACGGCACTCCAACTGTGATAGCAGATGCAAGATTTCAAAACGAACTAAAAATGATACAAAAATCAGGTGGCAAATTAATACTTGTAAAAAGAGGGGAACTACCTTCGAAAGAAGACATGCAAAAACAAGGTGCCCATAAATCAGAATGGGATTGGATGGGTTGGAACTTTGATTACACAGTAGAAAATGATGGAACAAAGGAGGACTTATACAATAAAGTCGATACTTTAATCGTCAGCAACAAGATCACCAACACGCCATCCGAGCCTGCGGGTAGCGTCCAACCTTTGGCAATTGGCGCAAACAGTTTTTAAATTAGCAGAGCTAGTATTCCTTAAATTTCCGTCAACAAACAGCACATCAAGTTGAGCTTTATCCTGAGCTTTAAATCCACATAGTTCACACTTCTTGCGTTTTTTGTATCCTGATCTTTGTAAAGCGGTGATTCCGCCCACTTTCTTGCCTACTGACTTCCTTATGCAAGTATCACATTGGCTACGCCAGTAAACTTTGTTATTTCGCTTGTAGGCATATGCTCTAGGCTTGGCCTTACAAGTCTTACATAATGGTCTATCTGTGTGATACATATTTGTATTTACGTTCCCTATATAGGCACCAGGAAAATGGTAAATTTAGTCAACAAAACCGTATGATTGAATAAATACTCTAGTATACGTAAACACTTGCAAGGAGAATACGAAAAATGGCAACATTGACATCACCAGGAGTAGAAGTTTCAGTAATAAATGAGAGTTTCTACGTACCATCAGATGCTGGTACTACACCACTATTCATAGTAGCATCATCACAAGACAAGAAAAATGGTGCAGGCGACGGCACTGCTGTAGGGACACAAACAGCTAACGCCAACACTGCATACCTAATTTCTTCTCAGAGAGAATTAACAGAAACTTTTGGAGATCCAAAGTTTTACACAGACGCATCAGGCAATTCATTAAACGGATATGAATTGAATGAGTACGGTCTACAAGCGGCTTACAGCTTTTTAGGTGTAGCCAACAGAGCATATGTATTAAGAGCAAATGTAAACACAAGCGAATTAATCGGAAGTGCATCAGCACCAACGGCGGCTCCAGCAGATGGAACATACTGGTTTGACCTTGCATCAAGCACGTATGGTATATTTGAGTGGTCAAAAACAGATCAAAAATTTACAGCAAAAACTCCAACGCTTATCACTGCACTGACTGATCTAGTTGGTGGAGTAAGCACAGGTGCACCTAAAACATCAATAGGATCAATAGGTGATTACGCAATTAATACAACACACGTTTCAAACAAGATCTACAAAAAAACAGCAAGTAACACTTGGGTGATTGTTGGATCAGAAACATGGCACACATCTTTACCGGTAGTTACAGTACCTTCAGGAACTACAGTAACAAGCGGACACAAAATTGTGATCAACGGTGTTGAAATCACAACAAGTGGTACAACATTATCTAACGTTGCGGCAAACATTGGATCAAATGTTACTAATGTGACAGCCAGTGTAAACAGCACAACTGGTGACCTAGAGATCTTCCACAACGGTAAGGCACTAGGTGACTCAACAGGTGGTACAAACACCATAAGATTTGAAGCAAAATCAGGAACACTATTAGCAGACCTTGGTATAACAGCAGGTGTAAAAAATGGTGTGAAATTCTTACAAGCTAAACACACTAACAGACCAACTTGGGATTCAGCTTCAGCAAGTGAAGATAGACCAAACGGTTCTGTTTGGTTCAAGACAACGTCAGCAAACTCAGGTGCGAACCTTGTTGCAAAACTTTACAGCACGTCAAGTGCAAGTTTCCGACAAGTTGCAAGTCCACTTTATGCCAACCACGCTTCAGCTATCTACAACCTAGATCCAGCTAACGGTGGAACTGGTTTGACAGTTGGTGACTTGTACGCACAGTTCAACATCACTGAAGAATCAATGACATCAGGCGATGCAAATGACTCTACACCAAACGTTGGTGACTTCCAGTTCTTTAGATACGAAGGTGGAAAAACTACTATCACTAGTAAAGATACTTCACCAACTTTCACAAGTGCAGAAACATTTGTTATTCAAGAATCTATCAAGAATCAGGAAGCATTAAACAGTTCGAAGACAGTAACACTGGGTGGTACCACAGCAGATGACTTTGTGGCGGCAGTAAGTGCGGCAGGATTGACTAACGTCAGTGCAAGAAAACTTACAACTGGTGAAATAGTAATGGAACACGCACTGGGTGGTGAGTTCAGAATGTTTGATACTTCAGGAACACCATTAGCAGATGCAGGTTTCAGTCAAACATCAGCACACTCATATGGAACATACACAGCAAACAGTTCAACTTTGATTGACAACTTGTATGACATTCCAACAGGTGACAGCATCGACTCAAGTGCAAACACAGGTATAGTTGCAAGTAACTGGAAAAGATTAAGTTACACAGCTTCAACAAGTTCTCCTACACAGGAACCAGCAGATGGAACATTATGGTATGACACTTCCATAGACGAAGCAGACATAATGGCACACAACGGAACAACATTTGTTGGATATGCTACAGCATACTCAAGCACAGATCCAAATGGTCCGCAGTTCAGTGCCACAGCACCAACTACACAATCAGATGGTACTGCACTTGTAACTAACGACTTATGGATTGATACTAGTGATCTAGAGAACTATCCAAAACTTTACAAATACAACACGGCGGCAACTTTAAGTTCAACAAACACAGCTAACCAAGTTAAAGTAACAACAACGGGTGCGGCATGGGAACTAGTTGACAAGGCAGACCAAACAACCGAAGACGGTATTGTGTTTGCTGATGCTAGATTACACACAGCGGCAGAAAAGGCAGATTCCTTAGACACAAAAGGAGCAGGAACTTTCAGTTCAATCAAGGATTTATTAACTGATGGCTTCTTAGATCCAGATGCACCAGATCCAGCTTTATATCCGCAAGGAATAATGTTATGGAACACAAGAAGAAGTGGTTACAATGTTAAAGAATACAAAAACAGTTACATTACAACTACGAAGTATCCAGGAAGTGGATCAACAGGATTAGGTAACATTAGACAAAGCAATGAGTCTGTGGCTACTTACTTCCCAGACAGATGGATTACAAAATCAAGCAACAACGCAGACGGTTCTGGTTCTTTCGGTAGAAAAGCACAGAGAAAAGTAATTGTTGAACAACTTAAATCAGAGATCGACACTAACCAAGCAATCAGAGAAGACCAAAGA
>MDSV01088710.1_pt1 | contig 10411 bp, 9 predicted proteins | sample 810851 | NCBI WGS metagenome assembly MDSV01 (sample SAMN05326640, study PRJNA326480) | marine metagenome | isolation source: seawater | place: Atlantic Ocean: North East | collected 2012
AAGTGATATCTGATTCTGCTCAATCTCCCGGTGCAGTCTATAAGGGCAAGATGGCTGGAACCATAGCTGATGTAGGAGGATATAGTCTAAACTACCATAAACATATTCATACGGGAGAAGGCGGAGTAATAGTAACTAATAATGATGTGATTGCTGAAAAATTAAGGTTAATTCGAAATCATGCTGAAGGAGTAGTTGGGTCTAAGGGAGAGGCAAATTTAGCAAATATGTTAGGATATAATTTTAGATTGGGAGAAATTGAGTCAGCTATTGGAATTGAGCAAATTAAAAAATTAAATGGAATTATTGAGAAAAGGCAATTCTTAGCAAAAAAATTAGCTAAAGGGATTAGTTCACTACCTGGACTGCAAGCTCCTTATATACAAAAAGACTGTACCCATGTTTTTTATGTTTTTCCTATTCAAATTGATTCAAATATTACAGCAGTTCATAGAGATAAAATATATTCAGCGTTAGTTGCGGAGGGACTGTCAATTGGAAAATCATATGGAAACCTCCATCTTTTGCCGATGTTTCAGAAAAAAATTGCATACGGCTCTAATGGATTCCCCTGGAGTTCTGAAATATGCAAAAGGGACGTTAGTTATTCAAAAGGAATTTGCCCAGTAGGTGAAGATCTTAACGACAATAGGTATATTGGATTGGATTTTTGTCAATTTGATTATTCTGAAGAAGATATAAACTTATTAATAAGTGTGTTTCATAAAGTATGGAATAATCTTAAATATCTAGAAAAATGAAAAACTATAAACTAGTTGAATGTCTAGATCTATTGGAGTGGGATAAGTTTATTAAATCATCTCCACAAAATAATATATTCTCACATTCATGGTTTTTAAAAGAAAGAAAAAGAGAATATAAATTTTATTTTATTCTAAAAGAACAAAAAATAATATCTGCTGCAATAGTATCACTTGATAAAAATAAAAGACCAATTGATACTCCATGGGTGCATCATGGCATTTATTTAAATGATGATTTTAAAACCTTAAAAAATCATAAATTTACAAAAAACTATATTGATTTAATACTATTCTTAATTGATTCACTAAGTAAAAAAATGAATTTAATTTCTTTTAACTTGCATCCGTCTATTCAAGATATGAGACCATTTCAATGGTCAGTTTTTGAAAATAAAACTAATTTAAGTTTATCGATTAAAATAAATTCTACAGCTATTTTGAACATCAATTCTTATAAGAATTTTGAAGAATATTTGATGTGCATTAGGAAAGTAAGAAGACAAGAGTATAATAAGTGTATTAAACTAGGATTTAGACTGGAATCTTCAAAAGATTTAGCAATTCTTGATAAGTTGCACGATGAAACATTTCAAAGACAGGGTTTAAAAAGAAATGACCATGATAAATTGCTTTGTAATGAAATAGCTGAAAAAGCATTAGCAAACAATTCTGGTGAACTTATTTTATGTAGAGATACAAATGGAAGATATGTTGCTGGAGCATTATTTCTATATGATGAACAATGTTCTTATTATTTGATTGGGGCAACTGAAGAGAGCGAAAGAAAAAATAGCCCTATGACGTATATTATTCTTGAACAAATAAAAAAATATTTTCATAATAAAAGAATGAAATTTGACTTTTGTGGAATAAATTCTCCAAATCGTGGGGATTACAAGACAAGTTTTAATGCTGATATCTATAATTATTTCACTCCTACTATCAAAATAAATAATTAATGAATAATATTGAAAAATTTAGAGATATATCAAAATATATAAGAAATTATGGATTGTATTATATTGAATTTAAAATTTTAATTCATCCTTTAGCAATTTTATTTACCTATTTTTTTCAACTAATAAAGATCAGCCCTAATTTTGTATCATCAATGAATATTTTATTTTCGATATTTTGTTTATATGCTTTCATTCACGATGAATACTTGATTGCACTTTTAACATATTGGATAAGAACTATTTTAGATTATTCTGATGGTGCATTAGCAAGATACACCTCTAAAACTACTCGATTTGGAAAATATTTTGATCTTTGTATTGATTGGTCATTTTATGTTTCTCTCTGGGTCCTTGTAGCTTTAAATCATGTTAATATTTGGTTTATTTTTTTTATTCCCTTAACTTATATATTATTAGTAGATTTTATAATTGAGCCTCAAATTAAAAATCTCAAAAAAAGAGATTTCTTAAAAAATTATTTTATGAAAAAGGGAATAATAATCGGATTTGCACCATTTGGTATTTTTGAATTATGGATTTTATTTTTACATGCATTTATAAATATAAATGACAATGTAATATTCATATTAACTTTTTTAGTGCTCGTGGATTTAATCTATAGATTCTCCGAAATAATAATATATACTCGTTAAAACTTCAGCTTAAAGATAAAAAAATATTTATGAATAAAGATTATTGGGATGAAATTTATAGAATTAACACCATTCAAGACGAACCAAGTGATTTTGCATCTTATTGCTTAAAAAAATTTTTTTCCCCAAACCAAGTTTTGGTTGATTTAGGCGCAGGAAATTACAGGGACACACTTTTTTTTCTTTCTAATCAGTTAAATGTAATTGCAATAGATCAAAGCTTACCTGAATTAAATTCATCATTAGCAAATGATAAAATAAAAGATTTAATGTCTTCTAATTGTCAGGCGATTAAATCAGACTTTTGTAATTTTGATTTTAAAAACCTCAAAGAAATTGATATTTATTATGCCAGATGGTCACTTCATTCTATTACATTAAAAGATGAGGAAAAATTATTTCAAAATATTTCTCATAATTTTAAAAAGAATAATTTATTCTGTATTGAAGCGCGATCTACCAAAGATCAACTATTTGGATCAGGAAAACCATTGGAAAAAAATGCATTTTTCACTGATCATTATAGGAGGTTTGTAGATATCGAAGAGCTCAAAGAAACAATAAATAAATATAATTTTAAAATTTTATATTTGGAAGAGTCTGATAATTTTTCAAAAACTTTTAATGAAAACCCCATATTAATAAGAGCTGTGTTATCGTAGACTATGAAAAAATTAAAAATTGTTTTTTTAGATAGAGTAACATTTGGCAATAATTGTAAAATTAAAAAACCTGATTTTCCTCATGAATGGATTGAGTATCAACTAACTAAGGAAAGTCAAACTTTAAGCAGAATAATTGATGCTGACATTATAATTAGTAATAAAGTTAAATTGAAAAATGAGCATCTAAAAAAACTTAAAAATTTAAAATTTATTTCTATACCTTCTACGGGTGTCAATATTTTAGACTTAAACTTTTGTAAAGAACTTGGTGTTCAAGTTTCAAACATTAGAGATTATGCCAGTGAGTCAGTTGGTGAGCATGCAATGGGACTTATTATTTATCTGACAAAAAAAATTGGATTAGTTAACTTGGATATTAAAAAAGGAAAGTGGAATAAATTTCATACTTTTGGTGCTTTTTTAAGACCAATTACTACTTTAAAAGGAAAAAAAATTGGAATTATTGGAAAGGGGTCTACCGGAAAGGCTCTTGGTAAAATTGTTAAGGGATTTGGTATGATTACTACTTTTTTTTCAGTAAGAAATTATAATCAATCAGATTTTATATCATTCTTAAAAGAGCAAGATATTATTTCTATACATTGCCCTTTAAATAAAAATACTGAAAATTTGATAACGATCAAGCATCTAAAAAAATTGAAAAAAGATGTTATAATTATTAATTCAGCAAGAGGGGGAATAATTAATGAAAATGATTTAGTTAAGTCAATTCAAAATAACATGATAGGTGGTGCTGGAGTAGATGTTATATCAAAAGAACCTCCAAATAAAAATCATCCTTATTTTAAAATTATATCTAAACCAAATTTTATTTTAACGCCACATACAGCATTTGCTTCTACAGAGTCTCTTCAGATAGGAATGGATATGACAATTGAAAACATAAATGCTTTTTATCATGGTAAGCCCATAAGACGTGTTGCCTAAATTATAATATCATGAAATATAATCATTCAGAGTTTCTTTTAGAAAAGGAAAAAATTCTTGACGAGATGGTCGGAGGTAGGTGTTATTATCCAGATGTAAGAATTTGGATGCATCCTTTTTCTACATTATTAGTTTATTTTAGTAAAAAAAACAATATTACACCTAACACTCTCTCAATTTTAAATCTACTTCTGTCAATACTTTGTCTCTTTTGTTTTTTTAAAAGTTATTATTTTTTTGCATTTTTTCTATTTTGGATGAGAGCAGTTTTAGATTGTAGTGATGGAGCGCTTGCTAGATACAATAACCAAACTTCGAAATTAGGAAAATTTTTAGACAGTGCTATTGATTGGCCATTTTATCTTATTTTATGGTTTTTTATTGCTTTCAAGTTATCAAGTCTATTTCTAACAATATATTTTTTATTTACCGTAATTTCTTATGTTTGTTTTGTAGAAATTTATATAGAACCAAATTTATCCAAACTAGTTAAGAGAGCCCCTTTAAAAAATTTTTTTTTAGAAAAGGGTTATATTTTAGGTTTTGGAGTATTTACTGTTCTTGAATTCTGGTCTCTTGCATTTTTTTTGTTTAGTGATTTTTTAGCAAGTAAACATATTTATATACTACTCATTTTAGTAAATATAGATTTGTTGTATCGAATATATGAAATAGTAATTTATAAAAAAAGATGAAGTCACAACTAATTATTCTTGCTGCTGGAGTTGGATCAAGATTAAAACCTCTTACAAATAATATTCCAAAAACTATGGTTGAGATAAATTCAAAGCCAATGATTGATTATATTTTAAGTGCAATTGATCCACTCAAATTTGAAGAAATAATAATTGCAGTAGGCCATAAACAAGAAAAGATAGTTAACTACTTAGGTACAAGCTTTAAATCTATACCTATAACTTATGTTTATAACCCTGAATATAAAGTAACTAATAGTATTTATTCAATGTGGCTACTTAAAAAATTAATAAAAAAAGATTTTGTTGTCATAAATGCTGATACAATTTTTGATGCAAGAATTCTTGAAAATCTAATGAATTCAGAAGAATCTATATTAGTTTCTGTAGATGATAATATTAGTACTGCATTAGATGAAGATGCGATGAAGGTAACAATCAAAGAAAATAAAATTATTGATATTCGTAAAACTATATTACCTGAAAATACAATGGGAGATGCAATAGGAATTTATAGATTTAAAAATGAAGGAGTAGACTTTTTATTTAAAGAGATAGAAGAATGTTTAGAGAAGAGTATAAATGATCAATTATTTACACATGCAGTAAACAATCTAACAAGCAAAACAAAAATTACACCCATTTCTACTTTAGGATACAATTGGTATGAGATTGATAGTGCAGAAGACTTAAAAATTGCAGAAGATAAAATCGTTAAATTCAATATTTTTAAAGAATCAAAAGGACCTCTGTAATTTATTATGACAATACTTTGTAAAGGAAAACAGATAGGAAAAGAGAGTGTTGTTTTTGGTAAGCTCTGTATTATTAACAAATTAGAAGATATTAATCTACTTTCAGAAGGTGATATTGTATTTTTTGGTCAAACATTTTCAAATATTGATACTTTCTATGTGACTCATAAGTGTATAAAGCAAAACGTAAAAGGATTTTTAAGATTTGGTGGTGGCAATAATGATCATGGATCTATTGTTGCAAAAGAACTTGGAGTAAACTACGTCAGAGTTGAAAAGGACCTGACTAATTATAAAAACCAAAAAATTTCCATTGTAGATGATGAGATTTTTTTAGGAGAAAAAAATGAAGTCTTATCAAAAAAAAATAATACCGTTGAGGAATTTACGGAGTCATCTATTAAAGTAAAATTAAATTTATCTTTTTCAAAATTAATTAAATATTCTCCAGAACTAATAGATATTTCAGATGGAGTTGGGTTTTCGAGATTTGAGTTTATTTTTATTCAATTATTGAACGGATATCACCCAATTGAATATCAAAAAGTTTTTGGAGAAGAAGCAATTATTAATAGAATTATAAAATTAATTTTACCTATAGTAGAAAAACTAAAACTTCAGGAAAAGGAGTACTGGATAAGAACTGATGATTTTACATCTGATGATTTATTGCAAATGAATGGTGGGGAAAAATATGAAGTTTCTGAAAACTATTCAAGTAATGGATTAAGAGGCATAAGAAGATCTTTAATGTATCCAGAAACCGTATATGCACAATTCAAAGCTATTAAACGTTTAAATGATTTGGGGTTTAACAATATAAAAATATTTCCTCCCATGACAAATAGTATTCATGAATATTCTCAATGGAAGAATATAGGAAAAGAAATTGGAATAGATGACAAAAATTTTGGGCTAATGGTTGAGACACCTCGTTCTGCAATTATGATTGATGAGTTTATAGATGATATAAATTTTGTATTATTTGGAACAAATGATCTATCACAATTTTTACTCGCATCTGATCGTAATAACCCAAAATTGTCCAATTTATTTAATGAAAATGATAATTTTGTTAAACAAACAATTTCTAATGCTATTTCGACTTGCAAAGGACATAATTTAGAAACTTATGTTGGTGGAAATGCTGCAATGAATATTGAATTTATTAAAGAGTTATATGATTCTGGTTTGACAGGAGTTTCTATAGCACCAGATTATGAGAATATTTTAAAAATAAAGAATCAATTTAAGAATCAATAACTATGTGTGGATTTTATGGAATTATTGATTTCACCGGAAATATATCAGAACAAGATAAAGAAGATGTATCTAGAGGATCAGATCTTGCAAAGTACAGGGGTCCTGATGATAGTAAAATTTATAGCACAAAACATATTTGCTTAAAGTTTAATCGATTATCTATTATTGATTTATCAGCCGACTGTCAGCCTTTCGTTAGTAAAAATGAAGAAATCGTTCTTGTTTGCAACGGAGAAATTTATAATTTTAAGGAACTAAGAAATATTTTAAAACAAAAGAATTATATTTTTAAAACAGACAATGATATTGAGGTATTGCTTCATGGTTATCAGGAATGGGGTACAAAATTATTTCAAATGATTGAAGGAATGTTTTCTATTGTTATTTGGGATAAGTCAAAAAGAAAAGTTCTTCTCATAAGAGATCATGTAGGCATAAAACCTCTTCACTATCAAATTAAAAATGGTAAATTATATTTTTCTACAGATTATAATTCTTTTAAAGGAAGTTCTCTCTATAGTAGAGATATTAATTATGAATCTCTTCTAAGTTACTTTTCATTTAGATATGTAATTGGTGAAAAAACTTTTTATAAAAATATTTTTGATGTAATACCAGGAAATTTTGTTACATATGATGGCGATTCTCTAATCAAGAAAGTTTACTGGGATATAGAATTAAATAATGGTGAAAATAAATTCAATGAAAACCATTATAAAGAAGAACTTGAAAATCACCTAGATCAAGCAGTTAAGTCGCACTTAATGAGTGATGTTCCATTAGGTGCATTTATTAGTGGTGGCTTAGATTCTAGTTTAATTCTTTATTTCATGAAAAAGTATAAAGATCAAATTAGTACTTTCTCAACTGGATTTAAAGAAAAAGGATACAGTGAAATTGAATATGTTAATTTAATCAATGAACAATTTAAGACAGATCTGACCTATATAGAAATGAAGGAAATCGATTTTGTAAATAACATAGAAAAGACTATTAATTATCGAGGCGAACCTGTCTCAATTCCGCATGAAACAGCATTTCTTAGAATGTCTGAGGTCATGAAAAAAGATATAAGTGTTGTTTTATCTGGTGAGGGCGCAGATGAATTCTTTGGAGGATATGGAAGATTATTTAGATCGCCACATGATCTATTTAAGAGAAATTTATTAAATAAAAATAAAATTCCTCCTATAAATCATTTTATAGAGAATTATGCGTGGTTTAACGATTATGATAAACGTACATTGCTAAATTTAGAATTTTTTCACAACAAAAAATTTGATGATTATTCTATTGAATACTTGAACAATATTTTTCAGAAATATAATAATAAGACCTATTATGAACAAATGTTCTATGTAATGCCAAAAGTACATTTACCAAATATGCTAAACAGACTTGACAGAATGACAATGGCCGCTTCAGTTGAAGCAAGAGTGCCATTTTTAGATAAAAGATTAGTTGAATTTGTATCGAAAATGCCGGTAGAGTATAAGATCAGATGGAAAAATCGATTAAGCAAATATCTTGGTTTTTTTCTTAATTCCAATCAAATAAGTGAAAAGTATGATATTCCAAAGTATATTTTAAAACAATTAGCAGTTGGCAAGATTCATTCTAATGTTATAAATAGAAAAAAAATTGCATTTCCACTACCAATGAATAGATGGTTAGACTCTTCTTTAAAAAATATTGCTCGGGATATTCTTTTAAATAGTAATTCTAATATTTCTGAGTTTATAAATATATCTTACCTAAATAAATTTTTAGATAATGATAGCTTTGCATCAAAAGAAGATCTTGATGGAAAGAAAATTTGGATGCTAATTAATCTTGAATTATGGTTAAAACAAAATAAATGATTTTTCTTGTAAAATGTTAAAATATAGAAAATTTTTAATACTATTGATCACAAATCCATATTTCATTCTTAGAAAAATATTTTATAAAATATCTAATATCGCTCGTGAGCATATTTTTGTTCAAAAAGAATTAAAAAGGCTTATTGAGCACAATAAGAATATATGGTCAAAATCTAAAGTCAGCAATTCTGATTCCATTATTTTACATGATGTATTTAATGGTTCAGAAGTTATTCTTCCATATACTTATTTTTTAAATGTTCTTGCAAAAAAATATAATTCCAAAATATTTACATTTTCTAAGAAATCAAAAGCTACTTTTGGACACCTTCGAAAATCATATAATACTGAAGGACATATTGAAGTTAAACTTGATGATAAACATCTTATAAATAAGAAAATCGAATATCTAAAAAAGGCTAAAGCTTCAATTAGCAATAAACATGATGTGTACAACTATAAAATAAATGGTATTTGGATCGGTATTGATATTTATGAAACTTATTTAAGAGAAGGGGCGGTAACTGTTGATATTAATGATAAATATTTTTGGGAAATTTTTGATGCTGGTATCGAAAATCTTTGTTTTTGGGAGGAATTTTTTGAAAATAAAAACGTATCAGCTTTGGTCCTAAGTCATGATTGCTATATTTATTATAATATAGCTGCAAAAGTTGCATACAAAAAAAATATTAAGGTTTATTTCCCAAGTTTATATAATTTTCAAATGTCTGATGAGCCACATGCTATATATAGTTCTAAATTTCAAAATTATAAAAAGATGTTTAATAGTATGTCAAAGGATGAACAAGATATTGGTAGGGAGAAATCAAGAAAACAACTAGAAAAACGACTTGGCGGAGAAGTTGGGGTAGATATGAGTTATTCTTTAAAGTCAGCGTTTAAAAAACCATTGAACAATAAGAAAGTTTTTAAAGCATCTGATAAAAAAAAGGTACTGATTTGTTCTCACTGTTTCTATGATAATCCTCATGGATATGGAGGCATGTTGTTCGTTGATTTTATTGAATGGCTTCAATTTCTTGGAGAAATAAGTAATAAAGTTAATTATGAAATGTATATTAAGCCTCACGCAGATTATCTTCCAGGTACAATCGAAACAATTAATAATATAATTAAAAGTTATCCAAATATAACATTTGTTGATCCAGGAACTTCATTTCATCAAATGATTGATGAAGGGTTAGATTCAGTTTTAACTTGCTTTGGTTCTGTTGGACATGAATTAGCTATGTTGGATATAAAGGTAATTAATGCAGCGTACAACCCACACTCATCTTTCAACTTCAACTATCATGCAAAATCAATTAAAGAATATGAGAAAGTACTATTAGATATTGATAATTTACATATTAATATTCAAAAAAATGAGATTTATGAATTTTATTATATGAACTACTTTTATGTTAATGTTGATGACATATTTCTTCCATCTTTAAAAGAATATTATGATTTAAAGGTGAAGCTTGATTCATATAAAAGTGAAAGCCTGGAAACAAAGTTTAATTATTATTCAAGTTCTGTTGGTATAAATATCTATGATTATTTCTTAGATCGTTTTACAGAAGAGAGACACAATCAAATTTGTGAAAAGGTATTGAATTTTATAGATTCAGGAAAGAAGAATTATTTTAAGAATGGACCCGAATAAACTATTAATAACAGGATATCAGAAAGCTAGTATTGGTTTATTTTATAAATCTTTAAAGTATTTATTGAGTAACAAAAAAAATAAAATTAATTATATTGAATATACTAAATTTAATAAAACTTTAATTAGAAAAAAATTATCAAATGATAAAATAAAAAAAAATATTAGTTTAAAT
>MDSV01133168.1_pt1 | contig 10411 bp, 5 predicted proteins | sample 810851 | NCBI WGS metagenome assembly MDSV01 (sample SAMN05326640, study PRJNA326480) | marine metagenome | isolation source: seawater | place: Atlantic Ocean: North East | collected 2012
ATAATGGATGTTGGAATTAATTTGTAACATGTTTGCATGTCGGTTAAATGCAATCCAAAACAGATATTTCCAAATATTGTGAGAAATTTGTTAGCAATTCTATTTAAAATAGATTCTTTCTTTTTTTTCTTGCTATTTATAAATCTTGATCCGTATACAATATGAGCTTTATTATTTATAACAGGTTTAAGTAAGTCGTTAATTTCAGTTGGTTTCAGTTCTAAATCTGCATCTTGAATTATGCAATAATCTCCATTTAATTTAGCCAGAGCAACTTTAATTGAACCTCCCTTTCCAATATTTTCAGGATTATTAATGAAATTAAAATTAGTTGGTTTATGATCGTCCATAAATCTTTTAATTTCATTTTCACTATGGTCCTTAGAACAATCATTAATTACTATGATTTCTTTTTTTATTTTCTCTATTAAAGAGAGTTTATAAACTGTTTCTAATAATTGATAAATCGTATTTTCTTCATTGAAAACAGGTATAATTATACTTAGTTTTTCGATCAAAATATTTATTAATAGCTAATATTAATTTTTTTGTAGATAAAGTGTATTAACCATGCAGGACCAATGAGTAAGAACTGTACATCTTTTAAAAAAGAAGGTTTTTTACCCTCAATTTCATGGCCTATAAACTGAATTATCCATGAAATAACAAAAATAATTAATGCGATTAACCATAACTGAAATTCGATTTTACCATTAAAAATTAAATTTTCTAGGTAGTTGGTTACGTATAGACAAAAAGTGGAAAATATAATCATTCCAATTGTAATTAAGGGTGATAATTTAATATAGTATACAACTACGAAAACTAAAGCTATTGTAGCCCAATTTATATACTGATAGTCGTTGATTTTTAAATTTTCTAAAGGACCTAATGGTATGGACCAAATTAATGCTACAATACTAAAAAAGATTGCTGGAACACATATCCAATGAATTAACTTATTGATCTTGTTTTTATGACTAGATCCATATTCTTCTAATAACAAATCAATTTTTTTCATTTTTCAGTTTATTTAAAATTTAGTTATTTAATCAATATAAGCTTTTTATTATAAAATTCATTATTTGATTATAAATGAATATTTAAATAAAGCGTATTATATTAATGATTAAACACCATAAAAACATAAATATTCTTTAATATTCTTTCATGATTTTTTTAAGAAATAAGAAACTAAAATTTATCGTTTAAGGAAAATAATTTTGAGAATTAATTTTTATAAAAAACTACTTAACTATTCCGTTTTGAAACTTATATCAATTAAAACTTTAATTATTTAAACTTATAGCTGTATCTATAAGGGCAAGATGAGAATAGGCTTGAGGAAAATTACCCAAGAGATCTTTGGTCTTAAAATCTATATCTTCGCTAAATAGGTCTAAATGGTTGCTATAAGAAATTAAATTCTCAAACAATCTTTTGGCTTTATCTTTGTCTCCAATTTTATGCAAGCTATTGATCATCCAAAATGTACATACCGTAAAAGAGGAACTAGGTAGGCCAAAGTCATCTTGATTTTTATATCTATACATAAGACCGTCTTTTAAAAGTTCCTTTTCAATTGCTTTAACGGTACTAATGTATTTTGGATCTTTTGAGCTAATAAAACCATAATCTTCCATAAGAAGAATGGAGGCATCTAAATCTTTTCCTTTGTATGTTTGAGTAAATGCTTTTTTGTTTTCATTCCAAGCATTTGTCATGATATCATTATAAATTTTTTCTCTAAGTGGTTCCCATTTATAAACAGATTTACCTTCTTGAACAATTCTTGAAATTTTTATTGCTCTATCAACAGCTACCCAACATAAAAGTTTAGAAAAAGTAAAATGCATATTATCTCCTCTAATTTCCCATATTCCTTTATCTGCAAGTTCCCAATTATTCTTTACTACCCAAACTATGGATTTTACTATGGACCATAATTCTTCGTGTTTATCATCTTCATTAGAATACTTCTGAATTTGAAAATGAATGGCATCCATTAAAATTCCATATATATCATTTTGTTTTTGTAAATATGCAGCATTACCAATTCTAACAGGTTTTGAATTTTTATAGCCTGACAAATAATCTAAAGTTTTTTCATTAAGGTTTTTCTCACCTGAAATTCCATACATTATTTGAAGTTTCTCATTTTTATCCGGAATTATGTTAAGAATAAAATCTATAAAATTCTTAACCATTCTTGTATGACCAATTTTAGATATTACTTTTATTACCATAGAGGCATCTCTTATCCAACAAAATCGGTAATCCCAATTTCTTACTTCTCCTATGGATTCTGGAATTGATGTCGTAGCAGCAGCTATTATTGCTCCAGTTTTTTGAAAATTCAGTAATTTAAGAGTCATAGCACTTCTTAATATTTCATTATTGTAGTCCTTAAAGGAAGTGGTTTTATAACACCAACTTTTCCAATAGACTTTAGTCTGATCTAGTTCAAAAAAAACCTTATCAATACTTGGTAAATTAATTTTTTCATTATAAGAAATGACAAAATATATATTTTCTCTTAGTTCGTTTTCAGAAGAATTAATGATAGAATCTTTATCAAGATTTGTGTAAAGAAATAAGGTTTCATATTTTTTTTCATCAACAATACTTACAATGAAATTTTCCTTTTTATAAGTTCTGGTATTTCCTGAAGCAAATGCTAATTTTGGATCGTATAATACTTTAAATTTTGGCTTACCTTTTTTTAGTTTTAAAATTCTTGAAATTTCGGGAGGAGTATAATATTTTCCATTTTCCTTCTTAAATCTGGGCATGAAATCTATTACTTCAAATTCGTTTTCTCCGTTGCTAAAATTGGTTTGAAGAACACATGTGTTTCTAAAGTACTTTTGATTTATCTTATATTTTTTATCGCACTCAATCTTAAAATAACCACCAATTTCTTCATCTAGAATTTTGCAAAATATAGAATCAGAATCGAATTGTGGTAAACAACACCAATCAATTGAAGTATCTTTTTTAACCAAGGCAGAAGATTTACAATTCCCAATTATTCCATAATCTAAACTTTCTCTATTTATTTTCATTGTAATGTTGTAATATAAATGGATATTTGTAAATAAAAATTTAAGGTGAGTAAAATTATAATTGTTTCTAACAGATTACCAATTAAAATCCAAAAAAATAAAAATTCTTATGATTTTATTAATTCATCAGGTGGGGTAGCAACTGGGATGGATTCTATTCATTCAAAAAATGAAACATTATGGATAGGTTGGCCAGGAATAGCTTCAGATGAATTAAATGATGAGATTTTAAAAGATCTTAATCAATTTTTAGAAGCAAAAAACTTTAAAGCTGTTAATCTGAATAAAGAAGAGATTAAAGATTTTTATTACGGTCTTTCAAATAAAAGTTTGTGGCCTCTTTTTCATTATTTTATCGAATATTCTGTCTTTGATAAATCTAATTGGGATTCCTATCAAAAAGTGAATGACAAATTTGCTCAATGTATTATCGAAAATTATAACGAAGGTGATTTAATTTGGATTCACGATTATCAGTTAATGCTATGCCCCAAAATGGTAAGAGATTTATTACCCAACTCCATTATTGGTTTTTTTCTTCATATTCCATTCCCTTCATTTGAGATTTTCAGAATTTTTCCTTGGAGACTAGAACTATTAAAAGGAATTTTAGGGGCTGACTTAGTTGGATTTCACACTTACAATTATCAAAGACATTTTCTCAGTTCTGTCAAAAGAATTTTGATGGCTAATGTTAAAATAAACAGAGTTAGTGTTGGCACGAGACAAGTGGTTGTTAATACCTTTCCCATGGGAATTGATTTTGAAAAATATAATAATTCTGCGAAAGAATATTTCAATAAAAACCTGAACTATTTTGAAAAGAAATCTAGTAATGTAAAAAATATATTGACAATTGATCGATTAGACTACACAAAAGGAATTGTACAAAGAATTAAGGCATTTGAGATTTTTCTTGATACATATCCTGAATATTTAGAAAAAGTGAAATTAACTATGCTTTCTGTTCCTTCCAGGGAAAATGTTTCTGATTATAAGAATCTTAAAAAAGAAACAGATGAAATTGTAGGAAGAATCAATGGGAAGTACAGTACTGTCAACTGGACCCCAATTTCATATTATTATAGATCAATGTCATTTGATCAATTAATTGAACTTTATATGATAAGTGATATTGCTATGATAACACCCGTTAGAGATGGAATGAATTTAGTAGCTAAAGAATATATAGCAACAAGGATTAATGGAGATGGTGTTTTAATTTTGAGTGAGATGGCAGGAGCATCAAAAGAATTATTTGAGTCAATTCAAATTAATCCATTTGATCTAAATAATATGTCAGAAAGTATATATAAAGCACTAACAATGTCCAAAGAAGAACAAATAAAAAGAAATTTAAGTATGCAAAATAGAATTAAAAGATATAATGTTGAACTTTGGTCAAATGAATTTATTAATGCATTAAAAACTAAAAATCAAACCCAAAATTCTGAAATGGTTAAAAAAATAAATGAACCCTTAAATAAATCAATTATTGAAAAGTTTAATAAATCAAAAAGCAGAGTAATTTTTCTCGATTATGATGGAACATTAGTAGGGTTTAATAAGAAACCAGAACTCGCTCTTCCAGATAAATCACTTTACAAATTAATTGATAAAATTATTTCATATGAAAATACTGAATTAGTGATAGTAAGTGGAAGAGACACCAGTTTTTTGGAAAGTTGTTTCGGAAAATTAAAATTAACCCTAGTTGCTGAGCATGGAATATTTACGAAAAAAAACAATGAATCTTGGGTCTCAAAATATACTAGGAAAAGAAAATGGCTAGATGATTTAAGACCCCTATTCCAGTCTTTTTCAGATAGAACACCTGGTACATTTATTGAAGAAAAGCAAACAAGTTTAGTATGGCACTATAGAGGAAGTGATCCTGAGTTAGCTGCACACAGAGTAGTTGAATTAAAAACGGAATTAAGAAGTCTTATTTCTCAAGATTTGACTTTAATGGACATGAACAAAGCAATTGAAGTAAAAAGTGCTACTTACAACAAAGGAATTGCAGTTAATGAAATTTTAAGACAGAAAAATTATGATTTTATTTTATGTTTAGGAGATGATGTTACTGATGAAGATATGTTTATTAATTTACCAAAATCAGCTATTACTATTAAGGTCGGAAAAAGTAATACTAAAGCAAAATATTACTTGGAAAATTACAATAATGTTCGATCTTTTCTCGAAAATTTAACTAATTAATATTTTTTTCTTTGAGGCTTCTTTTAAAAATGTTGTTATTTACTCAAAATAAGTTTTTTATTATAAATTTCATTGTTTGTTTTTAATTGAACAAAATATACCCCTTTAGAAAAGCTACTAACATCTACTCTTTCTTTATATTGCCCAATGAAATCATCAATTTTATTCTTCGATATTTCTTGTCCTAACGAATTAATTATAGATATCTCAATATCTTGTCTAGAACTAAGTAAAAATATTAACTCAAATTCATTCTCTGCAGGATTTGGATAAATTTCTAAATCGTAATCATTTTTTTCATAAATCAATAAATTTGAGATTACTTGACAACTTCCAATTGAAACATAAAGTTTATAAACTCCATTTACAGGGTTATAAATAACACTATCAGTTGAAACTAGTTGTCCATTCGCATACCATTGGTAAGAAATATCGCTATTAGTAAATGAAATATTTGGAATAATTTCATTATTATCAGACTGTTCTATTGATACTTCAATAGCATTATCACATGTTGTAAAATAGGCATTAAATGAATAATTAGCATCTAAATTAATCCCTTCTAATTTTTGATTTTCTAAATTATTTGCAGTTATATTATTATTATCCCAATGAGAGAATCTATAACCGGAATCTGCAATTGCTTCTATATTGATGGGGCATCCACCATGATAAACACCATTCCAGGGATAATCTGAAGGTGTGATGGTACTAATTTTAATAGTTCCAGAATTTGGAGGAAATACATTGAGTTGAATGTCTTTTTGTCCATTTAAATTTAGAGATTGATTTAGGTGAGTTCTTGCGGTAGAAATTCTTGAGTTATTGTAAGAACATATATTTGAAATGGCATTACTCCACTGAGAATAAGAATTTAATCCACTTCCGTTTGGAGCCCAAGCACTAATATGAGTTGGGATAGCATTGGATAATCTGTCTTTAAGATTATTTGCAATTTCATTAAAATGATTTGGTTGAAATATTGTGTTAATTAAGTCATTATATCTATTGGTGAATTGGCATTTAAATTCTTGGTTAATTAAAGCCCTACTAAATATTTGAGAATGTTCACTTGATACCATTGGAAATCTTGCAGCATTGATATAATTGTCCCATATACTTTGACCAAAATATCCTAAAGCTGCATCTGTATCATAAAGTACATATCTCCAAACTCCTCCTGTAGTATCTGGTCTCCATAATTTTACATTGTTTAGTCCCCAGGCAATACCCATCCAATCCATATTTTGAATATAGGTTTGAGTTATAAAATAATCTAAGTAATTATCTAAATCAAACCTGCTACTAAAAATATTTAAAAAATTACTGTCTGATACACTTGTATTATTTATTATTCTAAATGATTCCATAAAATGATGACTACTTCCTGCTAATGCACTGTCTCTATTTAATAAATCAACTTTATCACTACTAATTCCATGATTACTTTCTACATAATGTTCATCAATTTTTTCTCGTATTCCATAAAGACCCCAGTAGTCTCCGTTTAGATACACTATAGCAGGCTCATAACCCATTCTATCGATATTAGTTTCTTTTACCAATTTTGATATTATTCCGTCCTGTATTCTATCATTCCAACCATGCTGACCACCATTTCTTAAATTAAAATTATTGTAACTAGTAATATCACTTTTGTCTGGAATTAAAGGATATTCTACAGGCCCTTTGTAAATAGATTTATTATCAATTCTGAAGGATTTTTGAGGTTCTGCTCTAGACCATCCTCCATGAATTTCAAGATCAAACTGAGTTTCAAATTGTTTATTTTTATTACTATCAAAAAATTCCATTCTTGACCATTTTGACCATGGTTCCCAAAAATTACTTCCAAAGTGGGGATAGTTATTTAAATCTGCATTTGGACCAAATACATAGATACCTGTATTCCAGTCCCAGAGATTATCGTCATTAGTAATGATTGAAAAAACAGGTAAATTGTAATTAGATTCGTTGATGATATATGTTCGATCAATTACTTCACTTGGTAATTTATTACTGTTGCTAAAAGCTCTTGCACTAAAAACAGTAGAGGAATTAAAAGTTAATGAGTTAGAAAAAAGTAAATCAGTTTGTTCGGGGACGTCTCCATTACTAGTAAATCTTATTTCACTATTAGAGTTCTGATTAATATCAACATTTACACTGTTAGAATACCAACCAGAAGGAGTAGTAATTATAGGTTTTGGTTCTATTCCATCATAACACCAGCTATTACTATTATCTAAGTTAGGGCTTGGTTGATTAAAAAAGCACCAATTATTTGAACCGTCAGGAGATCTCCCAAAGGAAATTCCATTAAATAGACTATTTGGAATGGTAATACTGTCCGAAATACTACCTGCATTGTTACTTATTATTAAAGTCTCTCCAGAAGATAATTTAAAATTCGAATGAATATTAACTTCTGGAGGAATTAACCAATTGGGCAAGTTTTGGTAATAATTATTATTGCTATGAATTCCAGCTGATAAGAAGAAATTAGCACTTAAATCTGAAGAATTATTACTAAAGTTATGCACTTGAACTGCAAGGACATTGTCTCCTTGAATAATTAAGTCAGATAATTCATCAAAACTAAAAAGTTTATTTTCTGGTACTCCTCCACTGTATAGAACAGCCTCATGGTTGCTATTAGCAGTGGTATTGTACGTTGGAAAATATGTACTAAAGTTATTTGATCTCATTATCTCAACACCGTTGATATAAGCTATGAAGCCATCATCATAGTCGGCATGAAATAATAAATGAGTTAAATCATTTACATCTTGAATAGTAAATTTATTTCTTATGAAAACTGAAATTGTATTTGAAATTACAGTGTTGTCATCATTATCACCATAACCAATACCACCTTGACCTGAATTCCATAATTGATCATCAAAGTTCAGGCTATTCCAGTTACTACTTAATGTTGACGATCCTAACTTATATTTCCAAGTGTCATTGGCTTTAACAATGTTTTCCCAATGAGAAGGATAAAAACTTAACGTTTTGTTTGATGCAAAAATTAGAATTTTTTCATTTGCAGGTAGTTGGTAATTTGGGAAACGCCATTTTTGTAAGTTATTAGGATCATCACTCATGAAGTAATTATATAAATTCACAGTATTACTTCCAGAATTGATAATTTCTATCCAATCATTTTCTTCCTGAAATTCATCATAATAACCTTTGTGAACACTAACTTCATTGATTAAAAGCTGGGAATAAAATGAAATAGGAAAGACTGATAAAAATAAAATTTTTAGATACGACAAACTTTTCATCAATTTGATATAAAGATAAAAGTAACAAAATTACTTTTAAATAAAAACTAAAAAAGCAGAGAGGAAGGGATTCGAACCCTCGTAACACTTTTGGTGTTAACACGCTTTCCAAGCGTGCGCCTTAAGCCGCTCGGCCACCTCTCTGTATTTCATAAAGACAAATATAATTTTTTCTTATATTATTTTGAAGATTCTTTTTAAATCCTTTCATTTGCAATCAAATTCATCGGGGTGTAGCGTAGCCCGGTTATCGCGCCTCGTTTGGGACGAGGAGGTCGCAAGTTCGAATCTTGCCACCCCGACATAAGAAAAAAGCTCACATTAGTGAGCTTTTTTTATTTATTTTTACATAAATACAAAACCTATGAAATTATAAAATATATGAAAAAAATAATTTTTATAATTACGCTAATTTTTAGTTTTTTATTTATCAATGCTCAAAAGATATTTTCAGTAAAGTATGAGTCTAGGGCAGATGTAAAAGTCTTTGTGGTAGACTATGAAAGTAGAGCAGATTTGTTGGTTTATAAACTTAAGTACCAAAGTCAGGTAGATAAAAACGAAGGCAAATGGTTTTTTGTAGATTACGAATCTTTAGCAGATAAAAAAATATTTTTTGTAGACTATGAGTCTAGAGCAGATCTTAAAGTATTCTTTGTAGATTATGAAAGCAGGGCAGGGTGGAGAGAGAATTCTAAGAAGCATTTACTTTATTAATGGCAAAAAAAAATATTCCTAAAAATGGACTTTCCCTAAAAGAGTTATTTCATGAAATGGATAATTCTATGCATTCAGACATGGACTGGAAAGCTGGCAAAACATTTGGTGCAGTTTATTATCCAGGAGAAGAATATTCAAAAGTTATTTCAAAAGCTTATGTAAGATTTATGCATGAAAATGCATTTGACCCACAACTATTTAGTAGTATTCTTACTATGGAAAATGAAGTTGTAGAACAAGTAGCGTCTCTTTTCTCAGATGAAAAAGATAATTTATTTGGCAATATAACTAGTGGTGGAACGGAAAGTATATTCTTGTCTATATTATCTGCTAGAAACTGGTCCAAAAATAAAAAGGGAATAGATAAACCAGAAGTTATTCTTTCTTCTAGTGCCCATCCTGCATTTTTAAAAGCAATGCATTTTTTAAATGTAAAAGCAATAGTAATTCCTACTAAAAAAGACTTTTCTTTTGACTTAGATTCCTTTGAAAAAGCAATAAACTCTAATACTGTTTTACTAATTGGTTCCGCACCCAACTATCCTACTGGGATGATGGATCCAATAAAATCTCTCTCTAAATTGGCAATAGATTATGGTTTACTTTTTCATGTAGATGCTTGCATAGGAGGTTTTTTATTGGCTTATTTAAAAAAAATAGGCAACGATATTCCGTTATTTGATTTTAAATTAAGTGGAGTAACTTCTCTGTCTGTTGATTTGCATAAGTATGCATATGCGCCAAAAGGATCTTCCGTTTTGCTCTATAGAAAAGAAGAACTTAGGAAAGAACAATTTAGTGTATATCCAAATTGGGAAGGTGGTATTTACGGTTCTACTACTTTTTTGGGGACCAAACCTGGCGGAATTGTTGCCTCTACATGGATGGCTCTCAACCATATTGGCCAAGACGGTTATGAAAAGCTTACCCATAAAACAATGGATGCTACCAGAGTTATAAGCGATTATATTCAAAACAGCAAAAACTTAAATCTAATAGGAAATCCTATTATGAGTTTATTGGCTTTCAATAGTAAAAAGCACGATATATACCATATTGCAGATCTATTAAGTGAAAAAGGCTGGTATATAGGAAGGCTTCAAAACCCACCTGGAA
>MDSV01185464.1_pt1 | contig 10411 bp, 7 predicted proteins | sample 810851 | NCBI WGS metagenome assembly MDSV01 (sample SAMN05326640, study PRJNA326480) | marine metagenome | isolation source: seawater | place: Atlantic Ocean: North East | collected 2012
GAAGCCCAAACGTCGGTCATGGCGCGTCGACCGGTTCGGCAACGCCGACCTCCTCGGCAACCGAGCCGAGAAGCTGGCAGGTGTCGAGACGGCGGACATCGATGTCATCAAGCCCGTACGCACCAAGGAACGGTGCAACGACGGCGGGGCCGAACCGAAGCGCCAGCGCAACGGCCGCTCGCGCAAGATCCAGGTGACGATCGCCCACCACGGTGTCTCCCAACACGATCATCGAACCGTCACGCTGCAGTTCGACCATGCCGAGGTCGAAGCCAGGCGTGATCGCCACCTCGGCGATGTCGGACTCGGGGAGGGCGGTAACGGTCTCGACGGCGAGGCGCGCCATCTCATGGCGGGAACGGTCGAGGTACGGACCGGAGTCGAAGATGGCGTCGTCCTCGGCCTCGGCGGCAGCCCGCACGAGGAACGCGAAGACCACCAGATCGACCCGACCATCGGTGCTCGGCGCTGTCGTGTGCTTGGCCGCGAGGGTGCGTCCCAGGGCGCGGGCGGCCTGCTCGGGATCGATCGGAACGGTCGGATCCGAGAGGGGAATGCCCTCGGGGTCGGCGGGGCCGGCCATCGGCTCAGCCCGAGACGACCGGGATCCGGGTGCGGTGACGGGCCGGAATCGTGATCTCGACGAGCTCGCCCAGCAGATGATTCGTCTTCGCGTCAAGCACACGAACGGTGGCGTAGGTGCCGGGCTTGATCGGTGACGGACTCGGAAAATGGATCAGGGTGTTGCGGCGGGTCCGGCCGGTGAGCACCGACGGATCCTTCTTGCTCGGCCCTTCGACCGTCACTTCCTCCACCACGCCGACCCGGCTTTGGTTGGCCTTCAGGCTGGAGCGCTCGATCACCGTGCGGAGGCGTTCATAGCGTTCGACGGCGACCTCGTGGGGCACCGCGAGCTCGGGCTGGTGGTCGAGCAGTTCGGCTGCTTCGGTGCCCGGGCGGGGGGAGAACACGAAGGTGAAGGCGCTTGCGAACTCGGCTGCGGCCGCCACCTCGAGGGTTCGCTCGAAGTCATCGTCGGTCTCGCCGGGGAACCCGACGATGATGTCGGTGGACACGGCCAGGCCGGGAATGGTCGCCCGGGCCTCTGCGAGCTTTTCGAGGAAGCGCTCGCTCGTGTAGCCCCGATGCATCAGCTTCAGGACTCGGTCGGATCCGGCCTGCAGTGGAAAGTGCAGGTGTTCACAGACCTCAGGCGTCTCGGCCATGGCCTCGAAGGTCTCGGTGCGCATGTCCTTGGGGTGCGGCGAGGTGTAGCGGATCCGGTGCACACCCTCGATTGCTCCGATGTTGCGGAGTAGGTCACCGAACAACGGACGGGCCCGACGGTCGGTTGCCCAACGATCACCACACCAGAACGCATCGCCCTCATCGCCGCCGCCCTCGCTGATGTCGAGGGCCCGGCGGGCAAGAGCGAGGTCGCGGCCGTAGCTGTTGACGTTCTGACCGAGGAGCGTGATCTCGCTGACGCCGTCGGCGGCGAGATCACGCGCTTCGTCGACGAGTTCACCGAAAGGACGAGAGATCTCGGGGCCGCGAACGGCGGGCACGATGCAGAACGCGCAGGTGTTGTCGCAGCCGATCTGGATCGTGAGCCAACCGGCGTGGTCGACCTCTCGCCGGGCCGGCAAAGCCGACGGGAAGGCCTCCTGATCGTCGCGGGCGGTTGCCTCGAGGATCTCGACGATCGGGCCGTGCTCTTGGGCGTGATCGAGGAGCTCGAGCGCGCGATGCACGTTGTGGGTGCCGAAGACGACGTCGACGTGGCCCGCACGATCCATGATCGTGTCGCGGTCTTTTTGGGCGAGACAGCCGCCGACGGCGATCTGAACGTCGGGGTTCTGTTCTTTCAGCACCTTGAGGTGACCGAGGGCCCCGTAGAGCTTGTTGTCAGCATTCTCACGGATGCAGCAGGTGTTGAGGACGATCACGTCGGCGTCGGCAACGTCGTCGACACGGTTCATGCCGTCGGCCTCGAGCAGACCGGAGATCCGCTCAGAGTCATGCTCGTTCATCTGACAGCCGTACGTCTTGACGACGTAGGACTTGCCTTGACGGCTCACAGCGGTGTCGTTCACCTGATCGGTCACGCCTCAGAGGTTACCGACAGCAGCACACAGGCCGTGGTGCGGTCGGGAACCGAATCCTGCGCCACCTGCTGACCTACCGCCGGAAAACCTGAAGCGGACCACCCCGAGAGGAGTGGCCCGCTCTCACGCCCATGCGCTCGCTGAATGGCGTCGCTGGCATCGGGGAAGGATCCATGCAGCACCGTGCGTCACGCTCGGGCGGGGAGACGAAGGTGGGTCGTTGTGCACCTTCGTGTGATCGGTCGGCCAGATGGAGCCGGCCGGGGGGTCGGAGCTCGGCTAGTCGTCGAGGGCGATCGGCATGTCGTCGGCGTCGGAGAACTCTTCGTCCTCATCGACGTCGGCGACATCAGTCGCCTCTTCCTCGTCGGGCATGACCGCCTTCCAGACACGGTCGGAAATCTCGACCATGACCTCGGGGTTCTCCGTGAGGTACTTCTTGGCGTTCTCTCGGCCCTGGCCGAGTTGCTCGCCGTCGTAGGTGTACCAGGCACCCGACTTCTTCACGATCGCCTCTTCGACGGCAAGGTCGAGGACGGAACCCTCACGGGAGATACCGGTGCCGTACATGATGTCGAACTCGGCCTGCTTGAACGGCGGGCTGACCTTGTTCTTCACGACCTTCACCCGAGTGCGGTTGCCCACGACCTCGACGCCGTCCTTGATCGACTCGATACGGCGGATGTCGAGACGCACCGACGAGTAGAACTTCAGCGCACGGCCGCCCGGCGTGGTTTCGGGCGAGCCGAACATGACACCGATCTTCTCACGCAGCTGATTGATGAAGATGCAGATCGTCTTGGACTTGTTGAGGTTGCCGGTGAGCTTGCGCAACGCCTGCGACATGAGTCGGGCCTGGAGACCGACGTGGGTGTCGCCCATCTCGCCTTCGATCTCGGCGCGGGGCGTGAGCGCCGCCACCGAGTCGATCACGACGACGTCGAGCGCACCGGAGCGGATGAGCATGTCGGCGATCTCGAGCGCCTGTTCGCCGGTGTCGGGCTGCGAGATCAGCAGCTCATCGATGTCGACACCGATGGCCTTGGCGTAGACCGGATCCATGGCGTGCTCGGCATCGATGTAGGCACAGGTGCCGCCATTGCGCTGCGCCTCGGCCACGACATGGGTAGCGAGGGTGGTCTTGCCCGAGGATTCCGGGCCGAAGATCTCGGTGATCCGGCCTCGCGGCAGGCCACCGATACCGAGCGCGAGGTCGAGGGCCAGGGCGCCGGTGGGCACCGACTCGATGGCCATCGTCGTCTTGTCGCCCATCTTCATGACGGAGCCCTTGCCGAACTGCTTCTCGATCTGGCCGAGCGCCATGTCCAGCGCCTTGTCTCGTTCCACCATCGTCTTTCCTCTGCTGTGTGCTGCCCGGCTGAACCGGGCGTTGGTTGCCTTGGGGGGTGTGGGGTCGAACCTACGGAGGGGGTGTGACACGCCCGGACCAGTGGGAACGAATGACAGCAACGTAATTGCGAACAGCTGTTCGGTCAAGGACCGAACGCAAGGAAATCACGAGAACGCGTCACCCAGCCGGGTTTTCCGCGAAAACGAGAGCAGAACCAGCCCCTCCCGCGTTTCCGCTTGCGGGTCCGTTGATGCGAAACTTGCAGGACGCCACGCACTGAAGACGCCAGGAGGCCCCATGGCTGAGACCAGCAGCTACACCGACGCCGAGCTCCGCCAGCGGCTGACCCCCGAGCAGTACGCCGTCACCCAGCAAGCGGGTACCGAACGAGCCTTCACTGGTGAGTACTGGGACTGCCACGACGACGGCACCTACCGGTGCGTCGTCTGCGACATCGCGCTCTTCTCCAGCGACACCAAGTACGAGTCCGGCTCAGGCTGGCCGTCGTTCTTCGAGGCCGTCGGCCCTGACGTCATCGAGATCCGCACCGACACCAGCCACGGCATGATCCGTGAAGAGGCCGTCTGCGCCAACTGCGGCGCCCACCTCGGTCACCGGTTCCCCGACGGCCCGGCGCCGACCGGTGAGCGCTACTGCATGAACAGTGCCGCCATGCGTCTCGACAGAGACAACGCAGAGGCCTGACCCGGCGGCCATCGCCCCGGTGGGTGTCAGCGAAACCCACCGGGGCGGCCGGTACGGTAGGTGGGTGCCCCGCCCGACGTCGTTCGCCGAGCTCGGTGTCCCGGCGGCCATCGTCGAGGCGCTGAGCGCCTCCGGAATCACGCAGCCGTTCGCCATCCAGGCCGAGACCATCCCCGATCTGGTCGACGGGCGCGACGTCATCGGTCGGGCCCCGACCGGCTCTGGAAAGACGCTGGCGTTCGGCATTCCTGCGGTCGCGATGGCGCTCGAACGCGGCCCGGCCCGAAAGAAACGCCCCCGGGTCCTGATTCTTGCGCCGACCCGCGAACTCGCCGGCCAGATCCACGACGAACTTGCGCCGATGCTCGCCGCTGTCGGACGCCATGGACTCGCCGTCTACGGCGGTGTCGGCCTTCAACCCCAGATCAACCGACTCTCCAGCGGCGTTGACGTGCTCGTCGCAACGCCCGGCCGACTCGAGGATCTGATCCAGCAACGGGTCGTTTCGCTCACCGAGGTGGAGTACGTCGTCATCGACGAGGCCGACCGCATGGCCGACATGGGGTTCATGCCGGCGGTGAAGCGACTGCTCGATCAGGCCGGCGACAACCCGCAAACTGTGCTCTATTCGGCGACGCTCGACGGCGAAGTCGCCAAGCTCACGAAGGCCTACCAGTCCAACCCCGTACGTCACGAGGTCGGTGAGGCCACCCCCGATCTCGACAACATGACCCACTACTTCTGGAAGCTTCCCCGCCCGGAACGCATTCCGCTGTGCGCATCGGTCATCGCCACCTTCGGCCGCACGATCGTGTTCACCCGCACCCGCCATGGCGCCGACCGTGCTGCCCGCCAACTCACCCGGGCCGGCGTGCCGGCGGTGCCAATCCATGGCAACCGATCACAAAACCAACGACAGCGAGCCCTCGACGACTTCGCCCGGGGCAAGGCAGCGGCACTGGTCGCCACCGATGTCGCCGCCCGAGGCATTCATGTCGACGCAGTCGAGTGTGTGGTTCACTTCGACCCGGTCGATGAGGACTCCGCCTACGTCCACCGTTCCGGCCGCACAGCCCGAGCAGGCGCTCGCGGCACGGTCGTGTCGTTAGTGGATCCCGGCCAGGTCAAGGACGTCCAGAAGATGAAGCGGCGGCTCGAACTGCCGCAGGAGATCACTCCGCCGCCCGACATTGACGGCACGCCACTCCCCCATGAGGAGACGGCCACCGACATGGCGCCGACCCAGGGGCGCACCGCACCACCCGGCCGCGAACGAGCACGCGACGATCGTCCCCGCAGGTCTGGCGGCCAGGCTCAGAAGCGGGGCGCAAAGCCCGGCGCCAAGGCCAAGAAGCGCAAGCCCAATCGGGAGAACCAGAGCGGCCAGCATCGCAACCAATCGAGCGAAGGCAGTCGCAAACCTCATCGCAAGGGCGGCAACGGCCCGGGGCCGAAACCGGGCAAGAGGGCCACCAAGAAGCGCGGCGGGCCGAACCGAGGCCCCAAGCAGGGTGGACCGAAGGCGGGCGGTGGACGGCCGCCCCAGATGCGTTCAGGTGGTCGACCCGGTCAAGGCAAGGGGAGCCAGGGTAGCCGGGGAAACCAGGGCGGCCAGCGCCGCCGTGGTCAGGGCCGCACCTCGTAGTACCGGTTCATCACGTCGACATCGAACTCTCGACTGACGAACCCGGTAAAGCCGGCGGCCTGTGTCATCTCCTCGAACACGCCGGTGGTCAGCCCGAGTGTGCCGAGTCCTGCGCCGCCAGGCTCCGACATGGCCGACGACATGCAGTACAGGATCGACATGCCGTACATCAGCGGCAGGACGGGGATGGCCCGATTGTCCTCGAGGCCGCCGCGTGCGCGAATGTCGGCGACCATCCAGACCCCGTCGTCGGCGAGGCATTCACGCGCCGACCGCACCGCCGCACCAGGACGGGGAAGGTCATGGATGACGTCGAGTGTCAGGAGCAGGTCGATATCGGCGAACTCCCCGAGGTCGTCGAAGGTGCCCTGCCGGAACGACAGATTGTCGAGGCCCGCTTCGGCAGCGCGAGCGGATGCGGCAGAGATCGCGTGGCTCGAGGGATCCATCCCGATCACGGTGGTGCTCGGAAACGCCTGCGCAACCGTCGTGGCAGCGACACCGGCGCCGCACCCGATGTCGACAACGGTCGCCCCGGCCTGGAGCCGTTCGGTCATGGCCTCGATCGAGTCCAGGATGACCGGGACGAGATAGGCCTTCTGCCCGCCTGCGCCCATCGCAGCCTGGAAGTGACAGGTCTCGGCCCCGTGTTCGTCCCAGGTCATGCCGATGCCGCTGGAGAACGCCTCGATCGTGCGGTCGATCTCGTGCTGGGTGATGGGTGGCCCGAAGACGCCCGCCTGATAGTGCGGATGTTCGGGTTGGGCCAACACCACGGAGGCCTCAGGCGTCAGCATGAACTCGCCGTCGTCATGTTGGGCGAGGTCGAGTGAGCTCAGAAGGAACAGAAACTCTCGAACCCAGCGCTCGTGGAGACCGGTCGCCTCGGCGAAGGCGACTGAGGTCGTCGTCCCGGCCTCGTCGAGCGCAGTGAAGAGGCCGAGTTTGTGACCGACGTGCAGCACCGCACTGGCGACCTCGCCCTCCTTGAGCTTGAAGAGGCTGAGGACCGTGAGCCCCAACTGACCGGGATCGAGTTCCGCACGCATGGCCGGAGTATCCCTCGCTCCCGCCTCCGATACCACCCGAAGCGCCCGGTGGGATCAGCCCCGCTGGATGTCGAACGGCTTCACGGTGTCACCAACGACTGGGGGCAAGGACCATGACCTGACGTTCGGTCTTGGTGGGCACGAGATCTCGCTTCGAGGCCTCGATGTCGAACGGCACCGGGTTGGGGTCGAGCTTCTTGGGGTCCTCGTCGTCGGCCATCTGGGCGAGAAGATCCCCCGGCCCGCCGATCGAACCGAGCGAACCAAACCACGCGAGCGTGACCGTTTCGGCGGTTCCCAGTTTGGCGACCCGCACACCTTGCCCGCCTCGGCCCTTGGACTCGAATTCCTCATACGGTGTGGCCTTCGCAGCCGAGTCGGACGTGATCGTGAGCACGACGCCATCGCCGATCACCGGACCGGCACCAACGACCTCGGCCCCCGCCTTGAGCTTGATTCCTGCAACACCTCCCGCACCGCGACCCCGCACGGAAATGGAGTCGAGCGGCATGCGCAGAACCTGACCATCGGAGGCGACGGCGATCACATCGACCCCGGCAGGCGCCCGGAACGCGGCAACCACCCGGTCGCCGTCCTTGAGCCCGATCACCGGCTTGCCAGACTTCGTTGCGAGCACCTCGTCGGCGGTGACCTGCTTCGCCACACCCCGGGCGGTGACGAGGACGAGATGCTCCTCGCCCACCCCGACGAGGGCGAGTGCATCCTCGCCCTTGTTCAGGCCGAGCTGCTGCGCGGCGGCGTTGCCGCGGGTGCGGCCGCCGGCGTCGGCGGCTTCGCCGGCGTGGAAGATGAACGCCCGACCCTCGGAGGTCACCGCAGCGATCGCGATGCCGGTCGACGTGACCAGCGCGGACGCGACGAGGTCGTGGCGGCCGACCACGCCCTTCTTGGCACCGTCGGTCGGGACCCGGCCGAGGTTGCCCGAGGACGACAAAGTCACAACACACGGTTCGTCGCTGTCAGTGTCGAACGAGGTGTCGTTCTCCTTGGGGCGCTCGAAGACCGGAATGTCGTCAGCGTTGATGATCTCAGCCCGGCGATCCTGGCCGTGCGTGTCGACAAGTTCGCCGAGCTCGTTCAGCACGAGCTTGCGACGGCGGTCCTCGCTGCCGAGCAACCGCTCGTACTCGGCGATGTCGGTGCGCAGGCCGGCGGCTTCGTCTTCGAGCTCGAGCTTGGCCAGCGCAGTGAGACGACGCAGCGGCATGTCGAGAATGTGCGTGGCCTGGATGACCGACAGCTCGAAGCGTTCAATGAGGCGATCCCGGGCTTCGGCGGCGTTCTCCGACGAGCGGATGATGGCTACCACCTCGTCGATCGCATCAAGGGCGACCAGGAGACCTTCGAGGATGTGGAGGCGATCCTGCGCCTTCTCCAGTCGGAACTGGGTTCGGCGGACGATGACCTCAAGCCGGTGATCGATGTAGGCCTTGCAGAGGTCGTAGAGCCCGAGCGTGGTGGGTACGCCGTCGACGAGCACCACATTGTTGATGCCGAACGACTCCTCGAGCGGGGTGAGGCGATACAGCTCCTGGAGCACCGCCTGCGGATTGACGGCCGGCTTCACATCGATCTGGATCATGAGGCCATTCATGTCGGACAGATCGGCAATGCCCTCGATGCCGACGAGCTTGCCGCTGTTGGCGAGCTCCTGAACCTTGCCGATCACCCGCTCCGGACCCACGAGGTAGGGCAGTTCGGTCACCATGATCGACTGCCGATTGCGACTGGTCTGCTCGACGTGGGCCTTGGCCCGGATACGGAACGTGCCGCGGCCCGTCTCATAGGCCTCGCGTAGGCCGTCGTCGACGACAATGCCGCCCGACGGAAAGTCGGGGCCGGGCAGCACGGCCATGAGTTCGTCGATCGTCGGCTTGGGCCGACGCTTGGTCATGACGATCTCGATCGCATCGGCGACCTCGCGCAGATTGTGCGGGGCCATGTTGGTGGCCATACCCACAGCGATGCCGCTGGTGCCGTTGACGAGAATGTTGGGCAGCGCCGCCGGCAACACGACCGGCTCATCACCCTCGCCGTCGTAGGTGGTGCGAAAGTCGACCGTGTCCTCGTCGAGTTCGCGGACCATGTCCATCGCCGGCTCGGCCAGCCGGCACTCGGTATAACGCGCAGCGGCGGGCGGATCGTCGAGCGAACCGAAATTGCCCTGCGGATCGATGAACGGAACCATCCGCGAAAAGTCCTGCCCCATGCGGGTCAAGGTGTCGTAGATGGCGGCATCGCCGTGCGGGTGGTAGCGGCCCATCGTGTCGCCCACGATGCGAGCCGACTTGCGATACGGCGTGCCGGGACGGATGCCCATCTGCAACATCGACCAGAGAATGCGGCGCTGCACCGGCTTGAGGCCGTCGCGCACATCGGGAATGGCACGAGACGTGATGACCGAGAGGGAGTAGGCGAGGAAACTCTCGCTCATCTCCTCGGCAACGGGCACCTCCACGACTTCGCGAGCGAACCCACCGTCGAATTCGAGCTGTCGAGACATGTCGCTGACCGTAGTCAGGGGCTGTGACCCTCAGGTGGAGGGGTGGATGCGTCGGCCCGTCGTGCGCTCAACTCAATGTGTCGAGGTACTCGGTGACGAGCGGCAGGCCGGCGCCGAAGGCCGCTGCGTTGTTCCCGAAACCGACCCGGACGAAGCCCTCCATGCCCAAGGCACTACCCGGCGTGAACATCACACTGCCGGCGCCCTCGACGAGACCGACACAGAATTCGCGAGAGGTCAGGTCGGCGTCGTAGCGCAGCAAGGTGACCGTGCCGCCCTGAGGACGGGTCCACGAGACACGTGACTCCGTCTCGACCCACGCAGCGAGCGTGTCGAGGTTTGCTCGCACGAGCGCCCGATTGCGACCGAGGATCGCCTCGGCGCTCTCCAGCGCGAGCGACGCAAGATGGTCGTCGATCATGCCGACACTGATGGTGTTGTAGTCGCGGTGGATCGTGACGTCGTGCAGAAGCCCGGCTGGTCCGGTGATCCAACCAAGGCGAAGCCCGGCGAGCGAGAACGCTTTCGACATCGACCCGACGGCGATCGCCCGATCGGAGAGATCGACCACGGACACCGTCGTCCCGCTCCCCCGCTGATCGATACCCCGGTAGACCTCATCGCAGAGCAGCCAGGCGCCGGCTCGCTCACACGCGTCGGCGATCGTCTGCAGCGTCGGCCGCTCGAGCAGTGCTCCGGTCGGGTTGTTCGGGTTGGTGAGCGAGACGACCTTCGTCCCTGGCGTGATCGCGCCGACGAGTTCGTCGACGTCGAGCTGCCAACCATGCTCCTCGCGCAGGGGTACCCGGGTGACGTTCGCCCCGAGCGATTCGGGGATCGACGTGTGCTGCTGATAGCTCGGCACGACCGACACGACATGGTCGCCCGGCTCGACCAGGGCCAGGTACACGAGCTGATTCGCCCCGATGGCACCGTGGGTGACCAGCGTGTTCTCCCCGGTCTGGTGCTCGTACAGGGCGGCGATGGCCGAGCGCAGACGATCGGATCCCTCGATCGCGCCATACGTCA
>MDSV01031639.1_pt1 | contig 10410 bp, 20 predicted proteins | sample 810851 | NCBI WGS metagenome assembly MDSV01 (sample SAMN05326640, study PRJNA326480) | marine metagenome | isolation source: seawater | place: Atlantic Ocean: North East | collected 2012
CAAATATAATTAGATTCATAAAACTAATTATTTTCCAAATTTTGTCTTTCTAATTAAAGACTCATATTGAGAGCTCATTAATCTTGTTTGAACTTGAGTTACAGTGTCCATTGCTACAACTACGACTATTAATATAGATGTTCCCCCTAAATAAAAAGGAATAGGATATTTTGCAATTAAAAATTCAGGCATTAAGCATACAAAAGTTAAATATAAAGAACCAACGGTTGTTAATCTTATCAAAATACTTTCAATGTATTCTGCCGTTCTTTCGCCTGGTCTTATTCCTGGAATATATCCTCCATATTTACGAAGATTTTCAGCAGTTTCTTTTGGATTGAAAACTATAGATGTATAAAAAAAAGAAAAAAATATTATCCCAGAAGCATAAAGAAGCATATACAAAGGCTGACCTTGAGTAAACATTGATGAAATTTTTAAAAAATTGTCTGACTCCGTAAATCCAAAATTTGAGACTGTTATTGGCAAAAGAAGGAGAGCGGATGCAAAAATTGCTGGTATTACTCCAGCTGTATTAATTTTAAGAGGTAGATGAGAAGACTCACCTCCATACATTTTATTTCCTACTTGTCTTTTGGGATAATTGATTAAAATTTTTCTCATTGCCCTTTCAAAGAAGACAATAAATAAAACTGTAAATATTACTAATATAAAAATACCAACTATCATTAACGCTGATAGAGCTCCTGTTCTTCCAAGTTCAAAAGTAGATGCAAGTGCTCTTGGTATTTCCGCAACAATTCCAGAAAATATAATTAATGAAATACCGTTACCAACTCCTCGTAAAGTTATTTGTTCTCCTAACCACATTAAAAATGTCGTCCCAGCGACTAATGAAATTGTAGTTATAATTCGAAATCCCGTTCCAGGATCGATTACTAAATTTCCAGCATTTTCTAAACCAACAGAAACTCCATAACCTTGAAGTGCAGATATAAAAACAGTCCCATATCTTGTTATTTGTGTAATTTTCTTTCTACCAATTTCCCCTTGTTCTTTTAAATTTTTAAAATAGTCTGAAACACCAGTTAACAGTTGAACTATTATAGATGCAGAAATATAAGGCATAATACCTAATGCAAATATGGCCATCCTTGTAACCGCGCCACCCGAAAACATATTGAACATTCCAAGTAAACCTTTTTGACTGGATGACATTATTTCTTTTAATGCTAAGGGATCAATTCCTGATAAAGGAACATATGTACCTAATCTATAAACTATTAGTAATAAAATTGTAAATAAAATACGATTTTTTAAATCTTTTGCCTGACTAAAAGCACCAGCTGTGTTTAAAGATTCACTAGACATATAATTTAATTCTTAATTATATTTAATTTACCACCTGTTTTTTCAATCTTATCTTTTGCTTGTTTTGAAATAAAATTCGCTGAAATATCGATCTTATCTTTTAGATCACCTGTTCCCAAAATTTTTAGTTTTATATACTTTTTACTGATAATTTTTTTTTCTTTCAAAAGTTTTAGATCAAATGTATTTTTAAAAGTATCTTTGTTTTTTTCAAAAATTGACTGTATTTTTGATAAATTCAATATAGCTGTTAGATCTTTTTTATTAACTGGCTTAAAACCTCTTTTCGGTAAACGTCTATATAAAGGCATTTGACCACCTTCAAAACTTTTTATTGCTACCCCTGACCTAGATTTTTGACCCTTATGACCTCTTGAAGAAGTCTTTCCTTTTCCTGAACCTATACCTCTACCAACTCTTATTTTTTTTTTTATTATTCTTTACTAAATTATTCAGTTCCATTATTTGCTCTCTCTTTTTAAAACGATATCTGCTATTTTTTTTCCTCTTATAGACGAAAGAATTTTTGGTGAAATTTGAGATTTCAAACCGTTTACACATGCTTTAAGTACATTATGTGGATTTGCTGAACCAAGAGATTTAGCTACTACATCCTGAATTCCTAAAACTTCACATACAGATCTTATAGCTCCTCCGGCTATTATTCCTGTTCCAGCTGGGGCTGTTCTCATAAAAACTTTTCCTGAACCATTCTTTCCTTTTATGTCATGATGCAATGTTCTGCCTTCTTTCAAGGGAATTTGAATTAAATTTCTTTTAGCAACTTCAGTAGCTTTTCTAATCGCATCAGGAACCTGTTTAGATTTACCTTGACCAATACCAACAGATCCTTTTTGATTTCCTACAACTACCAATGCTGCAAATCCAAATCTTCTTCCACCTTTAACAACTTTTGTAATTCTATTGATAGCAACTAATTTTTCTTTTATATCGCTGTCAGTTTTTTTATTTTCCATTTTTTTCACTCATTTTAAAATTTTAACCCATTTTTTCTAAGAGTTTCAGCAAATACTTTTATTCTTCCATGATATTTATACTCTCCTCTATCAAAATAAACCTCATTAATATTTTTTTCTTTGGCTCTTTTTGCTAGAATTTCTCCAATCAAATGCGATTTTTCAATTTTTTTACTTTTATTTTTTTTTATCTCTTTTTCTGTTGAAGATGCAGAAACTAGAGTTTTTCTCAATTTATCATCAATTATTTGAGCTGAAAGATTTTTCAATGATTTAGATACAGATATTCTATATCTATTAAAACTGACATCTTTCAATTTTTTTCTATTTCTAGATCTTCTCTTGATTTTATTATTAAGTTTTTTCATTATTTTTTCTTACCTTCTTTACGTAAAACAAATTCACCTTTTTCTTTTATACCTTTTGCCTTATATGGCTCTACAGGTTTAAGACTTTTTATATCAGCAGCAGTTTTAGAGACTAAGTCTTTATCTACACCATAGATTTTTACTATAACTTGTTTTTCTACAGTAATCTTTATATCTTTTGGAATTTTGAAGTTTACATCATGACTTAATCCAATTTGTAGATTTAAATTTTCACCTTTTAAATTTGCTCTAAAACCAACACCGCTCAACTCTAAGATTTTTTCATGACCCTTTGAAACTCCAGTAATTGCATTATTAATTAAACTTCTGTAAGTACCCCACATTATAGTTGTCTTTTTATCTATCTTTTTACTCAAAGGTAAAATTTGAAATTCATTTTTATCATTAAGCTTTGAAGAAAATATCTTGTCATTTATACTAAGAGTTTTTGATCCTTTGGGTCCAGTAATTGTGAGATTTCCACCTTCAATTTTTACTGTAGACTCTTTTGGTATTATTATATTTTTCTTTCCAATTTTAGACATTAAAAAACCCTACAAATTATTTCCCCACCTAAATTATTTTTTCTAGCGTCCGTATCGCTCATAACACCTTTAGGTGTTGATAATATAGCTAGACCTAGACCGTTCATAACTCTAGGTATGCTGGTGGCCCTAGAGTAAACTCTTCTACCAGGTTTTGATATACGTTTAATTTCTTTGATAACCGGGCTACCTTCAAAATATTTTAAATTAATTTTTAACTTAATCTTATTATTTTCAGTTTTTTCTATATAATAATCTTTAATATATCCTTCATCTTTTAAAATTTTTAAAATATTTTGTCTAAAATTAGAAGATGGAATGTCTACAGAATTTAGTGATCTCATTTGACCATTTCTAATTCTTGAAAACATATCTCCTATTGGGTCTGTTAATGCCATAGTTCTCCTTACCAGCTAGATTTTGTCATTCCTGGAATCTTACCTGATGAAGCCATATCTCTCAGTGCAATCCTAGAAATTTTGAGTTTTCTATAAACGCCATGAGGTCTTCCTGATACCTCACAACGATTTCTTATTCTTATTTTAGAAGAATTTTTAGGTAATTTATTTAGTTTTAATTGAGCTGCAAATCTTTCTGATAGTTCTAATTTTTTATTTTTAATAATCTTTTTTAATTCAGCTCTTTTTTTAGCATATCTTTTTACTAATTTAATTCTCTTTAAATTTTTATTTATTGCACTTGTTTTAGCCATTTATACCTCAGTTTTTATTTGTAATAATTGGGAAATTAAATTCTTTTAAAAGTTCTAATGTACCCAATTTTGTTTTGCTAGACGTAACAATTGTTACATCAAGACCTCTTATCTTATCCACTTTATCAAAATTCACTTCTGGAAATATTATGTGTTCTCTGATTCCAAATGAATAATTGAATGAACTATCAATACCTTTAGCAGCTAAACCTCTAAAATCTTTTATTCTGGGCAATGCTATATTAACCAATCTATCAATAAATTCGTACATTTTATAGGATCTTAAAGTTACTTTAACACCAGCATTTGAACCCTTACGAGTTTTAAAATTTGATATAGATTTTTTAAATTTTGTAACAATTGGTTTTTGACCAGCAATTAAAGCCATATCTTCTGTACATGACTTTAATTTTTTACTATCTGAACCATCTTCACCGAGACCCATATTTAAAATTACTTTTTCTATTTTAGGTACCTGATTTTTGTTTTTTACATTCAATTTATTCATTAAATTTGATATAATTTTATTATTATAATTTGTCTTTAGTCGAGCAATCATTTTTTACCAACTATCTTTTTACTTTTTTTTTCTTGATCAACATTCTTTACATTGGAAAGATGTATAAAATTTTCTTTTGAAATTATTCCACCTTTGTTTTCCTTTGTCGGTTTTAAATGTTTTTTAATCATATTTATTGATTTAACCTTTATCTTATTTAATTTCCTATTTATTTCTAAAATTTCACCCATTTTTCCTTTGTCCTTGCCTGATAATACCTTTACTTGTGTTCCTTTCTTAAAATTCATTTAAATTACCTCGGGTGCTAGAGATATAATTTTTGTATGTCCTCTAGTTCTTAATTCTCTTGTTACAGGTCCAAAAATCCTTGTACCAATGGGTTCACCTTTCTCGTCTGTTAAAACAACAGCATTTGTGTCAAACTGAACTTTAGAACCATCATCTCTAAATATTTCTTTTCTAGTTCTAACAACAACAGCTTTATGTACTGCGCCTTTTTTAACTTTACCTTTAGGTATAGCGTCTTTAACACTAATTACAATTAAGTCACCAACTGCTGCATATCTTCTTTTGGATCCACCTAATACTTTTATACATTCAACTCTTTTAGCACCAGTGTTATCCGCAACCATTAATTCTGTTTGAACCTGTATCATTTATCTATTACCTGCCACGTTTTCTTTTTTGAGATGGGTTTACATTCAATAATTGAAACTTTTTCTCCTTCTTTAAATTTGTTTGCCTCATCATGTGCATGATATTTTTTTGTTCTTTTAATCACTTTTTCATAAAATGGATGCTTAAATTTTCTTGTAACTTCAACAACAACAGTTTTGTCACTTTTTGAACTAGTGATAACTCCCTTTAAAATCTTTTTTGTCATTTTGAATTCCTTATTGTTGTATATAATCTTGCTATATTCTTTTTAATTTCATTGTATTGGGCTGAATTTTCAACTTGATTGTTAATTTTTTTGAATCTTATATTAAATAAATCCTTTTTAAGAGTTTCTATCTTTTTTACAGCTTGATCTTTTGTTAATTTTTTATCTTCTTTTTTATTTGACATAAATTATCTTCTTATAAATTTTGTTTTTATTGGTAATTTTGCTGAAGCTTTATATAATGCTACTTTTGCCACTTCTTCAGTAACACCGTCGACTTCAAAAATTATTCTTCCGGGTTTAACTCTACATGCAAAATATTCTGGAGAACCTTTTCCTTTACCCATTCTTACTTCTGTAGGCTTTTTAGAAACTGGAATATTTGGAAATATTCTTGTCCAAACTTTTCCTGTTCTTTTCATGTATCTTGTTAAAGCAACTCTCGCAGCTTCTATCTGTTTTCCTATAATTCTTTCAGGTTCCATAGCTTTTAATCCGAATTGACCGTAATTTAATTTTACAGCCCTTGATGCTTTGCCATGAATTCTGCCTTTAAAAGCTTTTCTATATTTAGTTCTTACTGGTTGTAGCACTTTTTACCCTTTCTTTTTTTTCTTTTTCAACATCTTTAGCCATCAATTCACCTTTATAAATCCAGACTTTTACTCCAATAATTCCATAAGTTGTTAAAGCCTCTGCAAATCCATAATCTATATCAGCTCTTAAAGTGTGAGAAGGTATGCTGCCTTCTCTAAGCCATTCAGTTCTTGCAATTTCATTTCCCGCTAATCTACCACTCAACATTACTTTAATTCCTTTGGCATTTAGTCTCATAGCAGATTGCATGGCCCTTTTCATTGCACGTCTGTATGCTATTCTTTTAACAAGTTGTTGGGCTATATTCTCAGCAACCAAGTTTGAATTTAATTCTGGTTTTTTTATTTCTTTTATATTCACATTTACATCGCTATTAGTAATTTTCATAATATTTTTTTTTATTTTTTCTATATCGGCACCTTTTTTCCCTATTACGAAACCAGGTCTTGAAGTATGAATCGAAACCGTACATTTTTTTGACGATCTTTCAATGATGATTTCAGATACTCCAGAGTTAATAATATTTTTTTTAATGTATTCTCTTATCTTAAAATCTTCAATTAAATATCTTCCAAAATCTTTTTTCTTTGCAAACCAAGTTGAGTCCCATCCACGATTTATTCCTAATCTTAAACCTATTGGATTAATTTTTTGTCCCATTATTTGACTCCTTTTTTAATTATTTTTTCTTCTAAAACTATAGTAATTCTGCTAAATGGTTTTTTTATTGGACTAGCTCTGCCTTTAGCTCTAGGTCTAAATCTTTTCATTACAAGAGATTTACCAACATAGGCTTCTTTAATAAAAAGATTGTCTATGTCATATTGATGATTATTTTCAGCATTTGATATAGCAGATTTAACAGTTTTACTTACATCTTTAGCAACTTTTTTCCTCGTAAAGTCCAAGTCTCTTAGTGCTAGATCTGCTTTTTTTCCTTTAATAAAATTTAAAACTAACGATAGCTTTCTAGGACTAGATCTAACATTCTTGTTTATTGCTTTAACTGTGATATTATTTTTTTGCATTGTCTCCCCCGCCTGACTTTGCTGCAGCTCCACCATCTGAAGATGATGTCGCGGCTGCTTTTTTATCTGCTGGAGTATGACCTTTAAAAGTCCTAGTAGGAGCAAATTCACCAAGTTTATGTCCTACCATCTCCTCTGATATTGTGATTGGAATAAAAGATCTTCCATTGTGTATCATAAAACTATGCCCCACAAAATCAGGTATTATAGTTGAATCTCTTGACCATGTTTTAATTGGTTTTTTATTAGTTGAACCTTTAAGTTTATCAATCTTTTTTAATAAACTTGGATGTACAAAAGGTCCTTTCCAAACAGATCTGGTCATTATTTTCTTTTCTTTCTTCTTGTAATTATCAATTTGTCACTTCTTTGAGGTCGTCTAGTCTTTAAACCTTTCGCAGACTGTCCCCATGGAGAAACAGGACTTCTTCCTCCTGAGGTTTTACCTTCACCACCACCATGTGGATGGTCGACAGGGTTCATTGCAACACCTCTGGTTTGAGGTCTTTTTCCTCTCCACCTATTTCTTCCTGCTTTTCCTATTTTTATATTTTTTTGATCTGGGTTTGAAACCACTCCTATAGTGGCCATGCAAGAACTATTTACTTTTCTAGTTTCCCCAGAAGATAATTTTATTATAGCGTAATCTTCATCGTAACCAGACAAGGTTATTGATGATCCAGCTGATCTTGCGAGTTTTCCACCATTTCCTGGTACAAGTTCAACATTATGGATTGAAGTGCCAGGAGGTATATCTTTTAGTTCAAGACAATTTCCTGTTTTAATCTCAACATTTTTTCCAGCTTCAATTTTATCTCCGATCTTTAATCCTTGAGGGCTAATTATATAAGATTTTTCTTTATCGGAATATGTTATTAAGGCAATATAAGCTGATCTATTTGGATCATATTCAATTCTATCAACTGTTGCAGATACATTTCTTTTTTTTCTAAAAAAATCTAAAATTCTGTATTTATGTTTGGAGCCACCCCCTATGTGTCTCGAGGTAATACGACCATAATTATTTCTTCCACCTGTAAAATTTTGACCTTTAGTTAAAGGTTTATATGGAGAACCCTTCCATAGAGAACTTTTATCTACTACGACAGTTCCTCTTGTAGATTTTGTGTATGGTTTAAAAGTTTTCAGTGCCATATTAAATTCCAGTAGTTAAATCAATACTTTGACCTTTTTTTAAAGTAACGATAGCTTTTTTATATCCAGTTTTAAAAGTTTTTCTTCCTTGTTTCAATTTCAGTTTAGGTTTTCGATTAATTATATTTACTTTAATAACGTTAACTTTAAATAATTTTTCAATATTTCTTTTGATATTTTTCTTATTTGCCTTTGCATGTACTTTAAAAACCGTTTTATTTTGTTCAGACAAAATAGTAGCTTTTTCTGTAATTATAGGGCTCCTAATTGAGTCAATATGATTAATTTTTTTCATTTAATATTCTTTCTTGTAATTTTTTTGCAGATGATGATGTTAAAATAACGTTTTTATATTTAAATAAATCATAAATATTTGTACCTTTTTCTTTTATGAGTTTTAGGTTCTTAATATTTCTTGCAGATTTATCGATATTTTTTAATGATGCATCATCTAAAACAATCAATACGTTGCTTAAATTGTTTTTTTGTAGAAATTTATTAAATTCCTTTGTCTTTTTTATCTCTTTTTTAACGTCAGTTAATATAAACAATTTATTATCGCTGTTCTTTTTGGAAAGGGTTTGAGCTAGCGCTAACTTTTTCACTTTTTTGTTTATTTTTTTAACTTTATAATTATTTCCTTTTGGTCCATGTGCTACACCGCCGCCAACAAATAGAGGAGCTTTTTTACTAGCATGTCTTGCTCCACCACTGCCTTTTTGAGCTACAATCTTTTTTGTAGAGCCTCTTATCTCATTTCTCTGTTTAGTTTTGGCTGTCCTAGGTTTTAAATGATTTAATTGCCAGTCAATTACAAATTTAATAAGTTTATAGTTAACTTTAAGCTTTACCATTTTATCTGATAATTCAATTGTTTCAGCTTTAGTACCTTCTATGTTTAGTAAAGGTAGTTTCATTTATTTTTTTCCTTTCTTAGACTCTGCTTTTTTTAATTTTTCCTCATATTTTTCGGTAATAGTTTTTCTCGTTACATTTTTTACAGATTCTCTGAGATAAACCGTCGTATTTTTTGATCCTGGAATTGAACCTCTCAAATATAATAAATCATTTTCTATATCAGACTTTATAACCTCTAAATTGAGCATAGTTCTTTGTTTATCCCCCATATGACCCGCCATTTTTTTTCCTTTAAAAACTTTACCTGGATCTTGTCTTTGACCAGTTGAACCGTGGGATCTATGCGAGACAGATACACCATGAGATGCTCTTAGACCACCAAAATTCCATCTCTTCATAACTCCAGCAAAACCTTTACCAATAGTTTTTGATTTTACGTCTAAAAACTTTTTATCTTTAAATATTTCAAGGCCTAGTTCGTTTCCTTCTTTAAATTGACTGTTGTCCTCTACTCTAAATTCTTTAAGTATTTTTTTTGGCTCTGTTTTCTTTTTTGTAAAATACCCCTTCATTTGTTTTGATAGTTTTGAGTTTTTAATCTTAAAAAAACCTAGTTTTACTGCACTATAACCTCTCTTCTCTTTTGAAATTACATCTAGAACTCTACCTTTCTCAACTTTTATTACAGTTACAGGAACAGATTGCCCACTTTTCATGAACTCTCTTGTCATACCAATTTTTGTACCTATTAATCCAATGCTCATATTTAAATCTTTATCTCTATATCTACACCTGATGCTAAGTCTAACTTCATTAAAGCTTCGACTGTTTGTGGTGTTGGTTCAATAATATCAATTAATCTTTTGTGTGTTCTAGACTCAAATTGCTCTCTACTTTTTTTATCAATATGTGGTGATCTTAAAACTGTGTATCTTTCTATTCTAGTAGGTAAAGGGATCGGACCTTTAACTTGAGCACCTGTTCTTTTAGCTGTATTAACAATTTCCTCTGTGGAAAGATCCAGGATCTTATTGTCATAAGCCTTTAAATGTATTCTGATATTTTGATTTTCCATAATTAAGCTAGTTTTTTTGTTACCTCATCTTGTACATTTTGCGGGACCTTATCATAATGACTAAATTGCATTGTGTATTGTGCTCTTCCTTGGGTTGATGATCTCAAATTATTTATATAACCAAACATGTTTGCTAATGGCACTGTTGCTTGTATAGCCGTTGCATTTCCTCTAGCTTCAGTTGAGGCTACTTGACCTCTTCTGCTGTTTAAATCACCTATAACGTCACCCATAAAATCTTCAGGAGTAACAACTTCAACTTTCATCATCGGTTCTAGAAGTTTTAGAGTTGCTTTTGTACAAGCTTCTCTAAAACACATTCTAGAAGCTATTTCAAAAGCTAAAACACTTGAGTCAACG